>Ga0209345_10000583_pt1 | contig 46211 bp, 56 predicted proteins | sample Cruoilmetagenom7_FD_187294 | JGI IMG/M metagenome (GOLD analysis project Ga0209345, IMG submission 187294) | Oil polluted marine microbial communities from Coal Oil Point, Santa Barbara, California, USA - Sample 7 (SPAdes) (version 2) | ecosystem: Environmental > Aquatic > Marine > Oil seeps ...
CATGCCGTCGACATCGCCATCGAGCCCGATGAACAATCCGAATTCGGTAGCATTCTTGACTTCGCCTTCGACTTCGGCGCCGACGGGGAAGCGTTCTGCGAAGCTGTCCCAAGGATTGTCCTGTGCCTGTTTGAGGCCAAGGCTGATCCGGCGTTTCTCTTCGTCGACTTCCAGAACAACGACTTCCACCTGCTCGCTCGTCGAAACGATCTTGCCGGGATGAACATTCTTCTTGGTCCAGCTCATCTCTGAAACATGGACAAGGCCTTCGATGCCAGATTCCAGTTCAACGAAAGCACCATATTCGGTGATGTTCGTGACCCGGCCGGTGAAGCGCGCTTCGATCGGATATTTGGCCGATGCACCTTCCCACGGATCGGTTTCCAGCTGCTTCATGCCGAGGCTGATGCGCTGAGTTTCGCGGTTGATGCGAACGATCTGAACGGTGACCTTGTCGCCGATATTGACCATTTCGGAAGGGTGGTTGATCCGCTTGTAGCTCATGTCGGTGACATGAAGCAGGCCATCGATACCGCCAAGATCAACGAACGCACCATAATCGGTGATGTTCTTGACGACGCCTTCGATGATCTGGTTTTCTGCCAGTGACTGGATCAGATCCGAACGCTGTTCAGCCCGTGTCTCTTCGAGAACGGCACGGCGCGAAACAACGATGTTGCCACGGCGGCGATCCATTTTGAGGATCTGGAACGGCTGTGGAATGTCCATCAGCGGCGTTACATCGCGCACAGGGCGAATATCGACCTGGCTGCCGGGAAGGAAGGCCACAGCGCCGCCAAGGTCGACGGTGAAACCGCCTTTGACCCGGCCGAAGATCGTGCCTTCGACGCGCGCTTCGGTGTCATATTCGGCTTCGAGGCGATCCCATGCAGCTTCGCGGCGGGCGCGATCGCGGCTGAGCATGGCTTCGCCATTATTATTTTCAACGCGGTCGACAAAGACTTCGACTTCGTCACCAACCTTAAGATCGGATTTTTGACCGGGCATCGCGAATTCGCGAAGCGAAACGCGGCCTTCGGATTTCAAGCCGACATCAATGACGGCGAGATCATTCTCAATACCGGTTACGGTGCCTTTGACGACGCGGCCTTCAAAGCCGTCAGAATCGCCCAAGGTCTCATTGAGCATTTTTTCAAAATCATCCCGTGTGGGATTTGGCGCAGTTGCCATGGATAAAACGTCCTTCAAAAATTGTTTCAGGCCATCCGGTTGTCTCCGGAGGTCTTGGAACCAATTGCACCACCGACCCCATGTCGATGCCGCATCCATCCGCGCGTTTCCGCCGTAAAAGCTCGTGCTTCATATAAAGCACAAAACGCACCAAGACCGCGGCGCGAGCGCCGCTGCCTGATACGTTGCTGGGTGGATGCGGTTGTTACCGCTAACCCGTCCGAGCTTCTACGAGCGCAATCGCTCGCTGGACGGCGGCTGATATAGTAAGGTTCGTGGTATCGAGCAAGTCCGCATCTTCCGCACGTTTGAGCGGCGCACTGGCCCTTTCTCTGTCACGCCGATCACGCTCATCGATATCAGCGAGAATCGCGGCAAGATCGGCCGCATTGTTCGTTTTTAACTCATCCTTGAAGCGCCGTTCCGCACGCGCTTCTGCGCTGGCTGTGACGAACAGCTTGGCATCGGCATCCGGCGCGATAACGGTGCCGATATCGCGGCCATCCAGAACCGCGCCGCCGGGCTGGTCTGCAAAGGCCCGCTGCCGATCAACAAGCGCCTCGCGCACAGCCGGATGCGTAGAGACCAAAGACGCGTATTTCCCCGCAGCCTCGCTGCGCAGTTCGGGGTCGGCGAGCAGCGTTTCGGGAAAATCGCAGGCCCTGAGCGCGACGGCAGGTTCATTTGGGTCGCCATCTGCTCGGGAAACACTGATACCTACGGCCCGGTAGAGCAGGCCGGTATCGAGCCAGGGCAACCCAAAATGCGTGGCAAGCGCCCGGGAAATCGTACCCTTGCCCGAAGCGGCGGGACCATCGACCGCGATGATCATATGTAATGGCTCGATGTGAGTTCGATGGACACAAGTTCCCCATCCAGAAAATACAACGTGATCCAGCCTTCTCCTATCAGAGTAAAGCAAGATTCGTCCGCAGTGCCATCGTTTGGCTCCTGCGGCATGCAATCGAAAGACGCATCTTCAAGAAAGCGAGATACGCGATCCAACACTTCGGCACGACCCCGGGCTTCGCCTATGCCGACTGCCGGAATCGAACGGCCTTCGAAATCCGCTGCGACGACGATTTTCATTTTCAGGTCTTCGAAATAATAGTGCTGTATCCGCGACTGATCATAATAGGTGCATTCGGAGAGCGGATATTCCGCGCAATGAGGGTTTAGTGGCGATACCTGTCGCGCCAGTTCCGGCAGTTCGCGGGAATAGAAGGGCATTGGCGAGAAGCTCGTGCTTGCCCTGTCCATGAGGTGGCTGTCGTTAACGCTCGGCGGGCTCTCGGCTGCGTGCGCCGGGCATAGGAAGAAAATGCCGAAGCCCAGCCAATAAGAGAGGCGCGACCTCTGTCTCACCGCTCGATCGCACCCAAATCTGCAAGCATCGGTGGGAAGCTGGGGAAACTGGTGGCCATCGGGTGAACATCGTCTATGGTGAGGCCATGTGCAGAGACCAGTCCGGCAACGGCGAAGCTCATGGCTATGCGGTGATCGAGCGCGGTGGCGATCTGCGGCGCGGCATATTCGCCTTTCAGTCTTTCTCCGTCCGAACCGGTTATGGTCAGCCCGTCAGGGCGTTCCTCCAAGCGCACGCCAAGTTGCGCGAGGCCCTTGGCCATCAGGGCCAGACGATCCGATTCCTTGTGACGCAGTTCGCCAAGGCCGGTCGTAACCGTTTCACCTTTGGCAAGCGCGGCGGCCACGAACAGGATCGGGAATTCGTCGATCATGCGCGGCGCGATATCCGGTGAAACTTCAACCCCGGTTAGCGGGCTATGCCGCGCGCGGATATCGGCAACGGGTTCGCCGCCCACATCGCGCTCATTCTCATAAGTGATGTCCGCGCCCATTTCTTTGAGGATTTCGAACAACCCTGTGCGGGTCGGATTGATGCCGACATGTTGGATTACGACTTCGGAACCCGGCACAAGCAGGGCCGCGACGATCGGAAACGCGGCGGAGGAAGGGTCTCCGGGAATGCTCATATTGTGCGGTTTCAGCTCCGCCTCGCCTGTAACGCTGATGATGCGTTCTCCATTCGCTTCCTCAATCCCGACTTCGGCGCCAAAGCCGGCCAGCATCCGTTCGCTGTGATCGCGCGTGCGTTCCGGCTCAATGATGCGGGTGATCCCCGGCGTGTTGAGCGCGGCGAGCATGATTGCCGATTTTATTTGCGCTGAGGCGATAGGCAGGCGGTATTCGATAGGCACAGCAGGGACGCGGCCATGCACCATCAGGGGCAGGCGATCACCGGGTGTGACTGAGAAACTCGCGCCCATCTTCGACAGCGGCTCGATGACCCGGCCCATCGGGCGTTTGGAGAGCGACGCATCCCCAATAAACGTCGCGGTGATCGCATTGCTGGCGACAAGCCCCATCAGCAGCCGTGCGCTGGTGCCTGAATTGCCCATATCGAGCGCTATTTCAGGCTGCAGCAGCCCGCCAACACCAACGCCGTTCACCACCCAATTGCCGTTGGAATCCTGACCGATCTCAGATCCCATCGCCCACAGCGCGGCGACGGTTGCGATAACATCTTCGCTTTCCAGCAGTCCCTCGATCCGGCTTTCGCCAACGGCCATAGCGGAAAGAATCAGTGCACGATGGCTGATGGACTTGTCCCCGGGTACGCGGGCATAGCCATGAACAGGTCCCGCAGATGTGAAAGTGCGGGGGATCGGCGCTTCTGACATGATAGTCCTTATTTCGGGATGGGGCGCGGCTGGCCTGGAGCCTTGCATGTAGTGGCAATTTGCGTTTCTGCCAGACCGGCCTGAAATGCTTTTGCAGCTCTTGGCTTTTGACAGTGGCAACCCCATGTGGCAAGCGCCCGCCCGACCGTGGGCTCTGCCTGCAACACAATTTTCCGTAGCGATGAAAGATACAATCCAATGGTGAAGCCAGAATGGGGCGCGAAGCGAACTTGCCCGAAATGCGGAACCCGTTTCTATGATCTCGGTGAAGAAGATCCGATAACCTGCATCAATGGCGAATGCGGCGCGATCTGGGAGCCCGAACCCGTGCTCAAATCGAAACAGCCGGTCATGTTTGACGACAGCAAGAAAAATGCAAAATCCAAGACGGACGATGCTGATCTTTCAGGCGATGATGACGAGGAAGAAGATCTCGCAGCCGGCGTCGACGAAGATGCTGAAATTAATCCGGATGACGAAGTCGATCTTGGCGGTGATGACGATCTGCAGGTCGACACCAGCGCGTCCAAGGACGGCAAAGAAGAAGATACATAAACCCTTAGGCTGTATTGCCTAACGCTGGCGGCGGCGCTAATTGCGCCGCTCCCGCACCTGATGGGGCCGTAGCTCAGCTGGGAGAGCGCTACACTGGCAGTGTAGAGGTCAGGGGTTCGATCCCCCTCGGCTCCACCACCTTAACATCCTGATAAATTGTATTTTTATTCGTTCGAGATCGGTCTCGACGCGTGCTGCTATGCGGTAAGATTGCGGCACATTTTTTGTTGGTTTTTCTGCGCACTAGGTGATTCCGTGCAACGGAGACCCGTGCATGCGTAGTGCAGGGATCGACGACTGAGATCGCAAGAGCGTTGGAATGAAAAATGGAACCATCTCAATCATCATATCGGTCTTCCTGAATACTCTGTGGTTCCGTCACCTCAACATCGACAAAAGCCTGATAGAAAGCTGCCTGCAGATGAGGCGGCGAAACAATTAGAAACGCACAAGCAACGGCGGAAAACGCGTCAATCGCGGCAATAGGAGATGAAACACTTTGCTCGGAACGTGCCACCCTGAGTGCGTCAATTATCGCACTCATCTGGTGTGCCTCAATCTTGTAGTCGAGGCTGTGGCTATCTTAAGATTGTACGAAAACCGCCCGAAGACAGGCCGGGACAAAAGCCCTTTTGTGGGTGCCGGGGCAGGGGGCTCTTGGTTTTGGAATAAGGCTGACACCTCAACCCAAATCAATTTCTTTCGAGTGGAATTCATTGACGTGATTGGAGACCTCTTCGATCGAATCTACAAAGTAGCACATAGCGGTAGAGGCAACTCTTACGGCGTCTTCTTCCGTTTCGCCTTTTCCAAGCTCACTCTGGAAGGACGCAGACCAAACAGTTGCAAGCGCCTCTGACGATATTTTCACAGTCAATCTCCGTTCGTGTTGAGTTCTAAGCGACCGCTAACAGCTTTTCCGCCGCTTCTGGATCGCGCTCGATAATCGTCAGCAACGCGCGTGCTGGCGCATCCGGTTGCCGTCTTTTCTGCTCCCAATCTCGCACAGTGCCGATAGGGAGCTTGTAGGTTTTCGCGAACTTCGCCTGTGTCATGTTGTGGGCTATGCGAATAGCCTTCACGTCAACTGGCTTGGCTACACGGCCTTTGCTTTCGTCACCCCCTGCAAAGGCGATGGCGTCGTCCATGCCTTCCATGATCTTGTCGAATGCTTTCTTGCTCATATCAATATCTCCTATGCCAGAGCGTCTGTTAGTGTTTTCGTCATTCTGGCGAGGGCGTTACGCTCACCTTTGCTCAGGCTAGCTTTTTCACCCTTGCCGAAAACGGTGAGTAAAAAGACCGGCGCCTTCTTATTCGCAAAATAAGTGATGACTCGATAGCCGCTGGATTTACCGCTGCCCTGCTTGGCGATCCGCAACTTGCGAGCACCGCCAGTACCGGGCATAATTCTTCCGGCTTCCGGGTCGTTCGCTATCTTGTCCACCACTTCCTGCATCTCGGCCTCTGTCATCTTGGCGCTTTTAGCTGCTTTCAGATACGCGCCTGTTTCGATAACCGTCTGCATGGACAGTCTATACGGCAGTGCCGTAGTATATGTCAAGCACTAAATACGGCAATGCCGTAGTAGCGCATCCGCCTTCCTGACGGCGGTAACTCTAACCGGTCGCGCCACGTATCCCGGCGAACATGGTAATGCTAACCGACCGCCTTACGCTCGATAAGACCCGCAAGAACGCGGACGGCTACGTGGCTGGGGAATGTCGATCACTAATAATGCTGCTAGTTGAATCTGGATCACCAGTTGACAAGTCACTGTTGTTGCTTCGGTTTTTCGACCGCAGATTGTGCGGTAAAAGTGCGGTAAAAATAGTGCCAAATAGGTGCTTATTCTTGGTTTGTTCTTAGATAATGAGCCCAAAAAAGACCAGTTTTCTGCGGTTTTGAGCGTTAGGGGTTGCACTGGCAGTGTAGAGGTCAGGGGTTCGATCCCCCTCGGCTCCACCAATTTTTCCCGAATTTATAGGAATGATGTCCGTTCGTCGGGCCGATGACGGGTGTTGGTCGAACCCTTGTTTTGTGCACAACACCGGCTTGTTAGCTGGCTCTTCAAACAGAGGGGGGAGCGATCATGGCATTTCGATCATTCACATTCACGCGGTTAAAGACGGCGCTGGCCGTCATGTTGGCCATACCGGCATTTGCAGTAGCAACACCGGCATCAGCACAAGAAAATATCGGAGCTCAGACGGCTGCGGCTTTGCCTGATCGCGGTGAGTTCATGCTTGCTCTGTTCAGCGCCGGCGAACGGGACGGCTTTATGCGGCTTGGCTGGATTAAGACCGAAGAGGGTGTGCAGCTTTATGATCGCTCTATGCTGACAAGCTCTGAGCTCTATGAGGTCATGGCACTCAGCCTGACGCCTGATCTGCAGCTCGATACCGCAAGTGTCCAACTTCACCGGGGCACCGCCTATATGGATCTTGATCTGCAGGTTGCTGATGGCCGGGCCAGCGGAAGCCGTGTTATCCATAGGTTGGAAGGCACGGAAAGCCGATCCGTCGATCTCGAAGTTCCAGCAGGCATATTACCCCGCGCGGTTGCTTTCCTCATGCCATTGGTCATGCCGGAAACCGATGGCGCGCAAAATGCATTCCATTGGTACGGCGCACTCGGCAACGCTTTCGCTGATGTAACGATTACGGCGCGTCCCGGCGGCATGATTGAAACGCCCGCTGGCAGTTTTGATACGACGCGGTACGAGATACGCGGCGGAGCGCCCGAGAATGACGTCTATGTCACGCACGGCGAGGACCGCCGCGTTGTGCGGATCGATGTGATCGGGTCGGAATTGCAGTTCCTGGCGTTGCCGGAGCCAGAAGCGGCCGAGTAAGCGCCGCCTATGCCGCCAGAAAACCCTCCAGCCGCTGACGGATGATCGTATCGGCTTCGCTCATGATGCCGTCGATCAGCTCCTTGCACGTCGGGATATCGTTGATGAGGCCAGCGACCATGCCGCAGCTCCATGCGCCGCGATCCATCGTGCCTTCCATCATGATCTCGGGATAAACGCCCGCAACTTGATCGAGAATATCGGTGATCTGTAGATCGTCGCCTTTTTCTTTTTCAATCTTGAGGATTTCTTCGACGGCGGCGTTCTTCAGCACGCGTTCTGTATTGCGGAGTGGGCGCATAACGAGCGTCGTGTCGAGCTCGCTGGCGGCAACAATTGCCTGCTTCACATTTTCGTGCACGGGCGCTTCTTTGGTTGCGATAAAGCGCGTGCCCATATTGATGCCTTCCGCGCCCATGGCGAGGCTGGCGACGAGGCTGCGTGCATCGGCTTGTCCGCCGGACGCGACGAAGGGAATGTCCAGCTCGTCGGCGGCGCGGGGCAGCAGGATCATGTTGGGAATATCGTCTTCGCCCGGATGGCCGCCGCATTCGAAGCCGTCGACGCTCACTGCGTCGCAGCCGATTGATTGCGCTTTCAGGCTGTGGCGTACGCTGGTGCATTTGTGGATAATCTTCACGCCCGCTTCCTGAAGGCGCGGCAGATGTTCAGCAGGATTACGACCGGCTGTCTCAACGGCTTTAATGCCATTAGCGAGGATCGCATCGATATATTCGGGATAGGGCGGAGCAGTGAAGCCCGGCAGAAAAGTCAGGTTTACGCCGATCGGCTTGTCGGTGAGTTCCTTGGCTTTCTTGATCTCTTTGTCGAGATCCTCAGGCGTTTTTTGCGTGAGACCCGTGATAATGCCGAGGCCGCCCGCTTCGGAGACCGCAGCCGCCAGTTCTGCAAAGCCGACATAATGCATGCCGCCCTGTATGATGGGATGTTCGATGCCGAACAGTTCGGTGATGCGGGTCTTCACGAATTTGTCTCCTCAGCCGGGATGTCTCTTGGTGTATCGATTTTGGAACGAGGCTTAGCGGCCTTTCCATTCGGGTTTGCGTTTCTGGGCAAAGGCGGCGGCGCCTTCACGGGCATCTTCGGACGCGAAGATGCCGCCGATGATTTTCTGCTGTTCTGCCCACATTTCATCATGCGACCAGTCTTCGGTTTTGGCGATAACTTCCTTGCTCGCTTTTACAGCCATCGGTCCATTCTCAGCGATCGTCGCGGCCAATTCTTTCGCACCATCCAGCGCAGAGCCATCGACTACGCGGTTGACGAAGCCCATTTCCGCTGCGCGTGTTGCATCGATAAAATCGCCGGTCAGGGCCAGTTCCATGGCATAGCGTTGCGGTATCAAGCGGGGCAGGCGGAGTAGCGCGCCGGCGCCGGCGGCAAGGCCGCGCTTCACTTCGGGAATGCCAAATTTGGCATCCTTGTTTGCCACCACAAGATCGCAGGCGATGGCGACTTCCATGCCGCCGGCCAGTGCGTAACCGTCCACTGCTGCAATCAAAGGTTTGGCGGGAGGGGCTTCGACAAAGCCAGCAAAACCCTTGCCGCTGACCATGGGTAGTTCGCCTTGCAGAAACGCTTTCAGGTCCATGCCTGAGCAGAAAGTGCCACCCGCGCCGGTGATGATGCCGATCGTCAAGCTGTCATCGCTTTCCAGCGTTTCGATTGCCGCCGCGATGCCTTCGGCAACCGCGCGGTTTACTGCGTTCCTGGCTTCCGGGCGGTTGATGGTGATGGTGAGAACACCGTTTTCGGCGTTTGTGAGGACGGCTTCGGACATGATGGCTTCTCCAATGATTCTCGTTTCTCACACTGTTGCGTCGCTTGACGTTCACGTCAACCTTGGTTTGTGCGCCGTCATGCGGAATAAGGGGCGGCATGATCAAACCGAAATTTCGACCCCGCCGTTCCTGCCTCTATATGCCCGGTGCCAATGCCCGGGCGCTTGAGAAGGCCAAGACGCTGCCCGCCGATGTGCTGATCTTTGATCTGGAGGATGCTGTCGCACCTTCTGCGAAAGACGAATCACGGAAGCGTGTTGCAGAAGTCGTGAAGGCGGGCGGTTATGGCGCGCGGGAGATTGTCGTTCGCATCAATGGCTTTGGAAGCGAATGGGCGGCAGATGATCTTGCGATGATTAAGGCGGTGAAGCCAGATGGTGTGCTGATTCCCAAAATTTCGCATGCGAAAGATATCGAAGGGGCGGCCAATGCCAATGTGCCGATCTGGGCGATGATCGAAACGCCTTTAGCTATTTTTAACATCGCTGAGACTGCCGCTGCACCGAAACTTGCCGCGATGGTTATGGGTACGAATGATCTCGCCAAGGATATGCAGGCCAAGCTGCGGCCCGGCCGCGAGGCGTTTGTGACCGCCTTGTCGATGACGGTGATGGCCGCGCGGGCGCATGGCAAGATTGTCATTGATGGCGTGTTCAATGTGCTCAGTGATGATGCTGGCCTTGCCTCGGAATGCGAGCAGGGGCGGGAGTTTGGTTTTGACGGAAAAACCCTGATCCATCCCGATCAGCTTGATGCGGCCAACCGGATTTTTGCGCCATCGCGCAGTGCGCTTGAGGATGCACGAGCGGTTATTGCGGCTTTTGCCGAACCTGAGAATGACGACAAAGGCGTGATCGAAATTGATGGCGTCATGATCGAGCGGCTTCATTTGGTTGAGGCGGAACGGCTTGTCGAGTTGGCCGAGGCAATCGCTGAGCGGGAGCAGAGCGACGGCTGAAAACTGCGGAAAATAGGATTTGGATCTGTCCCGATAGGGGACAGAGATGCGCCGTCGCCATCTTAACCCTCTTTGGGTGTAAACGAGATAGTAAACAAAATGTTAACGAGCGGGCATGGCTACTGTTCTGCCCGATTCGCTTTACCCGCCGCTTACGGCCGATCTCATTCGTCGCGCAAACGATGTCGAGACGACTATCGCGATGCGCAGACCGCCATTCCCGCGTCGATCTGAACTTGCTGAAAACGCCAAGCTCTTCACCATTACCTGGGCAGGCGGGTTCTTCTTCTTCCTGACGTTTTTGGGATAGGGACGGCGCTCGAGCGCAGCGCCCGTATGCCGGACTAATCGCAGGCCTTGTGCAGCAACCACGCGGTCCAAGCTGAGATCAGGCACATGCTCGCGACTAGGAACAGCTGTTGAGTCGTCGTAACACCGAGCAGGCTAAGGCCCAGCGCTGCTAAAGCGCCCAGCACCATGCACCCTGAATTGACGATATTGTTCGCTGCCACGGTCCTAGCGGTCTCGCTGATATCCACTGTTGTCGTGATGAAGGCGTAGAGCGGCACAACAAACATCCCGCCGGCAACCGCAACACCCAACAGAACCCCCAACAATGGCCAGCTGCCAGGGAGGAGCATGAATCCGACCAGATCATAGAGCTCGCCGTTCTCCAGACCTTCCCACCGCACCGAGATGAGATAGAGCAGCAATACAAAGCCGCCCATGACGATTACGCTTGCCGGGGCAATCCGTGCGGAGACTTCTCCCTTGAGCAGCCGGTTGGCGAGTACCGACCCGATTGCGATGCCGATCGAAAATATACCGAGGAACATGCTGGCGACAGTAGGGTCAGCGGTCAGCACATTTTTTACAAGTGGCGGGAACTGAATGATCAGTACCGACCCGATCGTCCAAAAAAAGCTAATTGCGATGATCGCCAGAAAAAGCCGCCGGATATGTAGAGTAGCGCTCACCAGGCGATATGAAGATCGGAAGATATTATAGTCGATTGGCTCGGCTTCTTTTTGCGCGGGTGCATCAGGTACGAAATGCGCACTGATTCTACCGAGAACAGCCACCATAAGAACCCAGGCTGCTGCCCAGAATGCGCCGAACCAGTCGACGATAACGCCGCCGAGGACCGTTCCGGCTAGGATCGCAACATAGGTGCCTGCTTCCACGAGGCCGGTTCCCGCCAAGACTTCTTCTTTTTTGAGATGTTGCGGCAGGATCGCATATTTAATCGGGCCGAAAAATGTGGACTGCGCGCCGAGCGCGAACAATGCGGTCAGCATGAGCGGTATTGATTGCAGGATCAGTCCGGCGGCGCCGGTCAATGCGATGAGGATTTCCAGCGTTTTTACAAAGCGGATAACCCTGGCCTTGTCGAAATTGTCGGCGAGCTGGCCCGCGATAGCCGAAAGCACGAAAAAGGGCAGGATGAAGAGGCCGGTCGAAACTGTGCTGAACTGAAACTCCAGCGCCTCGTCATCATAGATTTCGTAGATCACGAGCACGAGCATCGCGAACTTGAACAGATTGTCGTTGAACGCGCCCAGCATCTGGGTGACGAAAAGCGGCGCAAAACGGCGCTTCGTCAAAAGATCGAGCGATGTTGGCATGCATTCCTTCGAGGAAAGGGAAGGGGTGCTTCAGAGTTCGTAAGCACGCATAGACGAGGCTTGGCGACACGCCAAGGGGACATACTGGTGCGATGAATAGAAGTGGGCTTTGTTGCGCCAGCAAAAGCGGTTAGGAGGGGATGACCATGCTGACCTTACCCAACCTCCTAACGTTATCGCGTATTTTCGCCGTGCCAGTGCTTGTCGCGCTGCTTTGGGATTCTGCATGGTTCGGCTATATTTGTGCCTTCATTCTCTACTGTATCGTTGGCCTGACGGATTATCTCGATGGGTATCTCGCGCGCTCGCAGGGCACGGTGTCCAAGCTTGGCATCTTTCTCGATCCGATAGCGGACAAGATCATGGTGGCCTCGGTTATCGTGATGCTTATTTTCACGCGCGATATCGAAAGCTGGCACGTTATCGCCGCGATCGTGATCCTGTTGCGTGAGATTATCGTATCGGGCCTGCGGGAATTTTTGGCGGGACTCAGCGTTTCTGTACCGGTGAGCCAGCTCGCAAAATGGAAGACCGCCATTCAGATGTTCGCTCTTGGCGCGCTGATATTGGCAGGCGCTGTACGTCATGGTGGCTGGGTAGATTTCGCCTGGGTAGAGAGTGTCGGCCTTGTGTCGCTCTGGATGGCCGCTGGGCTGACCATGATAACCGGCTGGGACTATTTACGGGCCGGCCTCAAGCATATGGATTGAGCGGTATGGCGATAGAGTTGCTCTATTTCGCATGGGTTCGGGAAGCCATTGGCCGTGACGGCGAAACAATCGATCTGCCTGATGGCGTAGAGACCGTTGATGCACTGATCGATTGGCTGGCCGGGCGCGGAAACGGCTATGTGGAAGCCTTTGCGGACAGGTCCCGGCTTCGGGTGGCTGTTGATCAGGAGTTTGCCGGATTGGATGCCCCATTGGCAGGCGTCCGCGAGGTTGCAATTTTCCCGCCGGTAACGGGCGGATGACGCCGGAAATTCGCGTTCAACGTGAAACCTTCGACCCGGCGGCCGAAGGCGCGAAGCTGGAGGGCGGCGATGCAGGTGCCGTGGCTACTTTTACAGGGCTGGTGCGCGGAGAAGGCGGGCTCGCGGCGCTGGAACTTGAACACTATCCGGTGATGACGGAGGACGCGCTACGCCGCATTGCTGCGGATGCGGCTGAGCGTTGGGCGCTGGCAGGCCTGACGATCATCCATAGAGTTGGCCGCATGGAACCAGGTGAACGGATCGTTTTCGTCGGTGCGGCCTCGCGTCATAGAGGTGACGCGATCGATGCGATGCATTTCGTTATCGATTGGTTGAAAACGGACGCACCATTCTGGAAGCGCGAAGAGTTTATAGATGGCCGTTCGGGTTGGGTCGAAGCGCGCGAAGGCGACGAGGCACAGAAACAGCGCTGGACTTAGGTGTTGATTCGAATGGTCGAAGCTTCCTTCATCGCCTCCGCAAGCAGCCGGAAATCCTTTTCGCGCGGGCTGTTTTTACGCCATACCAAAGCGATGGTGCGAGATGGATGCTCCGCATCGAGGGGCCGGGCAACAATATGCGTATCGCGCAATATGCCCGCCTCAATTGCCATTTCGGGCAGCATTGTCGTCCCAAGGCCGTTCTCGACCATCTGCACGAGTGTATGGAGAGAGGTTCCCATCATCCGGGCCTCAGCGCGCAGCTCAGGCCGATTGCAGGCGGCGAGCACATGATCCTTCAGGCAGTGTCCGTCCTCGAGCAGTAGCAGCCGCCCTTCATCGAGCGTTTCTGGAGAGATTTGCTTGGGCGGATTGTCCGGCTCGCCTTTGGGAAAGGCGACAAACAAGCGGTCGTCGAACAGTTCAGCCGTATCAACCTCGCCGCACCGATAGGGCAGCGCCAGCAATATGCAGTCTATCTGCCCGCGTTGAAGGGACTCGCAGGCCGCTGGACTCGTTTCTTCGCGTAGGAACAGTTTGAGGTCCGGCCAGTCCGTTCGAAGCTTGGGCAGAATATGTGGTAAGAGAAAAGGTGCGATCGTGGGGATAACGCCCATCCGCATCTCTCCCGACAGCGGTTTGCCCGCAGCGCGCGCCATTTCGGAAAGTTCCTCTGCCTCCCGAAGCACGCGCTGGGCTTTGTCGGCAATGCTGAGACCCAGCGGCGTAAAGCGCACAACCCGGCGGGTGCGCTCGACCAATGTGATACCGATCAGCGATTCCAGCTCGCGCAGACCTGCGGACAGGGTGGACTGAGTGACGAAACACGCCTCTGCCGCCTTGCCGAAATGGCCATGATCGCGCAGCGCGACCAGATATTGGAGCTGTTTCAGCGTCGGAAGATAGGTCGCCATATCGGAGTCTTTCTAAAATCGCCTTTCTCGATGAATAGTTCGATATTGATCGATTTCAACAATATTTTGTTCGGATAGCTGCGCTTGGCAGGGGTATAGTCCGTCAAACTGGTGTTTTTCGCTCTGAACGATTATTACGTTGCGTATCGCCACTGGGGCGGGAGATGCACAATGCCAAGCCGTTTGAAAGCTTACATAGATTCGATCATGGTGCGCGATCCCGCGCCGCGTTCGCGCATGGAAGTGATCCTGTATCCGGGGGTTTGGGCCTTTGCCTATCACCGGGTGGCGCATCGCCTGTTCCGTGCCCGGCTGTTTTTTCTTGCCCGAATGATCAATCATACAGCGCGAATGCTGACGGCTATCGACATTCATCCGGGCGCCAAAATCGGGCGGCACTTGTTTATCGACCATGGTTTCAGCGTGATCGGTGAGACGGCGGAGATCGGCAACAATGTGACCATTTACCAGAATGTCACCTTAGGCGGCACAAACCCGGCTGACGGTGTTCCCGGCAAGCGCCATCCGACGATCGAGGACGATGTTATCATCGGTTCGGGCGCGCAAATTATTGGGCCGATTACGGTCGGCAAGGGCGCACGGATTGGTGCCAATGCCGTGGTGACGAAGGACGTTCAACCCGGCGCTATCATGGTTGGTATCCCGGCCAAGCCCACGCTGATGAATGCGGAGGACAAACATGAGGGCTTTGTGCCTTATGGTACGCCGTGCAGCGAAATGTTCGATCCCTCGACTCAGAAACTTGAACTCATGCGCTGCGAACTTGAAGCGATGCACAAGCAGATCGATACGCTGATTGCCGAGCGGGACGGGGATGATGAGCTCCGCAAGGAGAGTGACTGCGCCTAATGGGCACCGTTACCCCGTTTCCGAACCAGCGTGGCCCATCCGGCCAACACAAACCCAGCCAGGTCGGCTTTGGACGCACTGAGCTTAACCGCATTCTCGATCTCTACGGACGGATGGTCGCGGCGGGGCATTGGCGTGATTATGCGATGAATTTCGAGAAGGACTTCGCATCCTTTTCTGCCTTTCGCCGCACGGCCGAACGCCCCGAATATCGAATTGAAAAACGCCCCGCCTTACGCAATCGGCAAGGTATGTGGGCGCTGTTGAATGAGGCAGGGATGATCCTGAAACGCGGGCATGAGCTGGCTCCTGTCCTTGCGCCCGTTGAGCGGCGGTTGCTCAAGATCGTCAAGGATTAGAAGAAGCAAAAAAAAGCGGACCCGGCCTTTCGACCGGATCCGCCCTTCATTCTTGCAGCTCCGGCTTGTTAATGCCGGGACTGACGATTTTTACGCCGTAGCCGTTTCCGTACCGATCACGGGCAAGCGGCTCGTGATTGCTTCGGGCAGCGGCCTGACCACCATTCCGCGGGCATTGTGCCAGAAGGCGGAGAGCAGGAGCAGAGCCGATCCGATGATCAGAGCCGCAAAGGCGATATTGGTTTCGACCGCACCGAACCGATCGAACAGTCCGTTGAGCGCCCAAAGTACATAGGCCAGGCTGGAAACCATCAGCGCCCGCCTGTCGATCGCCAGCGCAATCGCTGCCATCACGATATAGAGGCCGATAACCAGCACCGCGCCCGCCACCGTCAGCGTGCCTTCAAACACGCCAATCTCGGCGAAGATCGGATGAACGATCATTGGTGCCGCCAGCAGATGGAGCCAGAAGGCAACGTCCGAACGCCGGGTCTTGCGGACCGCATCGCTCATGTCCCAGCGCATCGCAAAAGCGAACACCACCAGGCCCGAAACAAACAATAGCGGGTTGATAAAGGGCTCGACCTCGCCGTCCGTGGCAATCGCCGAAATCCCGATAACCGTGGCGACCAGCGCCGCAGCGCCCGCCGCGATGGTGATCGGCACCTGAAAGCGCCGCCAATGGAAGAAGGCGCCAGCCACGGCGACCGCACCTGCGATCGAGATATAGGTAGAGAGCAATGCCTCATCACCCGGGCCATATTGAGATTCGTCGCCGACTAGCCCGGTGCCGACCGCTGCGAACAGCCCGCCGACAAAGGCGAGAAGGAGCAGAATAGAAGGGAAGGCCATGCGGCGAACCCGGGTGAAATATTCGGCAAGGCCCCATGCTGCAGCGGCTACACCGAGCGCGCCAACCCAAGGCTGAATCTCGCCGCCAAGCCAGGCAATCGCCACGAGCAGTAAGATGCTCGCTATCGCTACAAAAATGTCGTTGAACCCACTGATCAGTCGGAAATGTTCCTCATCAACCAGTGTGGTGGAGCGGTCCGCGGCCATGAATCGCCGGAACTTCGCTACATCTGCCTCGCTAAACGCTCCCGCGTCTACCGCAGCTTCCAGATCGCTATCGCTATACATTAGGCATCCTTCCTTTTTGCGCCTTTGTCGGGTTGCCCTAACACAAGTGTATTAGTGATGCAATACGGTGCTACGATTGACACTTGTTGACACAAGTCCGGGGGTAAAAAGGAAGGGCGGAATGGGACGTGAGGGGCAGGCGCAACATTCGGTTTCCTCCGTGGGGGTGGGTGTCCGCGTGCATGATGCGGCGGACTCGGGCAGGAGCCTCTCACAGAATTTCCAAATAAGACAGGGGTAATACGACCGAGATTGGGCCGGTCGCGGGGCCTTGGGTAAACTTACGATATTCTCTCGAGCGAATATACATTGAACGCAAGAATCGGGATGTAATCTGCTCAAATTCTCCTATCGTCGGTAACTAACGAAAGGAGCTAAGGTGTTGTCCACCCGCGAATATTTTGGAGACTGCATGGCTGCAAACTTCAATGGGCGTTGGGGGGAAAAACGTTTGCCCGCAAGCGCCCCCTCATATTGGCGATTATTCACTTGTTGGGAACAAGTCCTACGAAAGGCTGTCTGGTGACTTATTATGTGATGGGAGAAATTACAGTTCATTCGATGGATTGGGTTACCGAATATCTGCAGAAAGTTGGCCAGTTCATAAACAAGTACAAAGGACGTGTGCTCAGTCGCAGTCTAAAAATGGAAATAATTGAAGGCGAACGGGATTTGCCCGCCAATGTAATTCTGATTGAGTTTCCGACAAAGAATGCGGCCTTGTCGTTCTTCAACGATCCGGACTATCAGCCAGTTCGCCGATTGCGACGCGAGGGCAGTCGCTCGGAGTTTATCCTATTTCCTGCCGAGGACATTGCGATCCCGAAATTCAGGTTGAATAACCGATCGCGGTTTATGTCCACTTATGGGCGCAATCCGGGCATCGCCGGCGACTCTGGACACCCGCCTTCGCGCGAATGATGGAATATATTGTCTGGATGCGAGGCGAGCGCCCCAATAGCAAAGGGCGCCCCCGTTGCCGGAAGCGCCCCCTGACTGTTTCGTTGTGCGTGTTTGGGGAAGCTTAGCCAGCCAGACCCTGTAGCTTCTTGAACGCCTGTCCGCCTTGTTCCGCGCCGCTTTGCGGGACGAATTCGTCTGTGCGGTCGATGATCTGGTCCCAGACAGCGGCGACGCCTTCGGCGTTGCGCTGGTCTTCGGGCAGGGCAACGCCCTGGGTGTGGGTGACATAGGCGGCGTGGAAGAACCCGCCGCCTGCGCCGACGATCATGTTCGTCGGGGCGTCTTCGGAAACGAGATAGACCGCGGCCGGGGCGACGTTCTCGGGTGAGAGGGCCTGGAACATTTCCGGTGGCATGATGTCTTCGGTCATCCGCGTGCCGGCAATCGGGGCCATCGTGTTGCACTTGATGTTGTACTTGGCACCCTCAATCGCGATCGTCTTGGTGAGGCCAGCAAGGCCGAGCTTCGCTGCGCCGTAATTGGCTTGACCGAAATTGCCGTAAAGGCCGGTTGATGAGGCCGTCATGAGAAGACGCCCATAGGCCTGTTCGCGCATGGTTTCCCACACGGCCTTGGTGACATTGGCTGAACCGTTGAGATGGACTTCCACGACGAGGCGGAAATCCTCCATCGTCATCTTGGCAAAGCTCTTGTCGCGCAGGATGCCGGCATTGTTGATCACGATATGGACGCCGCCCCATGCTTCCTTGGTCTTGGCGACCATCTCTACCATTTGCGCTTCGTCGGTCACGCTGCCGCCATTGGCCATCGCCGTGCCACCGGCTGCTTCGATTTCTTCGACAACCTGCTGCGCAGCGTCGGAAGAGCCGGTGCCATCGCGCGCGCCGCCCAGATCGTTGACGACAACTTTCGCGCCGCGACTTGCAAGATCGAGTGCATAAGCGCGGCCAAGGCCCCCACCGGCTCCAGTGACGATGGCGACTTTATCTGTGAACGAAATGGTCATGATGGGGACTCCGTGATTGAATGTGTCTGGTTTACGTGCGCGTTAACCTGTGAGGCCGATCGGTTCAAGCGAGTCTTTATAAGTCAGATTTCCTTAGCAGGAAATCGCTGCAGCGCCGGAGGCAAAGCCGAAGGTCTGACAGATAAAACGCCTGACAAACTAAACTCCTATCCCGCGCTGTCAGAGTCCAATGCATAACCGGCGGAACGTACGGTCCTGATAATGTCCGTCTTGCCGCCCTTGTTTAGCGCCTTGCGCAGCCGCCGGATATGCACATCAACAGTGCGTAGTTCGATATCCGAGTCATGGCCCCAGACTGAGTCGAGCAGACGCTCACGGCTGAAAACGCGGCCCGGATGCTCCAGAAAATGTTTGAGTAGGCGGAATTCGGTGGGCCCAAGCGGGATCACTTCGCCATCACGCCGGACTTTGTAACTCACCGTATCCATCGCAAGATCACCATGGAGCAGAGGCTCGCCGGCAAGGGCAGGGCGCACACGGCGCAGCACGGCGCCGACACGGGCAACCAGTTCGCGCGGGCTGAAGGGTTTGGTGACATAATCATCCGCCCCGGTATCAAGGCCGCGAACCCGGTCTTCCTCTTCACCGCGCGCCGTGAGCATGATGATCGGTACATTGGCGGTATCGGGCATGCGGCGCAGGCGGCGGCAGACTTCGAGCCCCGAAATGCCTTCAATCATCCAATCAAGCAGCACGAGATCTGGTGGATTTTCGCGGGCGAGCAGAAGCGCTTCCTCACCATCGACCGTATGTTTGACGTTGAATTCCTCGCGCTCGAAATGCCAGATCAGCAATTCGGTTAGCGCCATATCGTCTTCGACCAGCAGGAGTTTTGCTTTCGTCATTCTCCAGAATCGCCGGATTTCTGCACCGGCAGTTCGCCGGTCAGGCGATCATCGAGATAATCGCCGGTGGCGGCGAAATAGACCATCTCCGCGATATTCGTCGCATGATCGCCAACCCGTTCCAGGTTCTTGGCGATGAAAAGCAGGTGAGTGGACTGTGTAATATTGTGCGAATTTTCCATCATATGCGTGAGGAGCGCGCGGAACAGGCTGTCGTAGAAATCATCGACCGCGCCGTCGCGCTCGATAACCAATTTGGCCATTTCGGCATCGCGTGCCGCAAAGGCATCGAGCACATTATGAACCATTTCTTGAACGATCCGGGCCATGGAGGGAAGGATGCTAAGTGGTTCGATATCGGCGCTATGCTCAAAGACCGGCACGCGTTTGGCGATATTTTTGGCATAATCACCGATCCGCTCAAGCACGGTAGCAATTTTGATCGCAGCCACGGCCTCGCGCAGATCATTTGCCATTGGGGCACGCAGCGCGATCAGACGGACGGCGAGGCGCTCCACTTCGGATTCAAGCTCATCAATCCGGGCGTCTTCTTCGATTATCCGCGTCGCAGTTTCCAGATCGTGCCGCGCCAGCGCGTGGATAGCATCGCCGATGGCGGTTTCAGCGAGCCCGCCCATTTCTGAAACAAGGGCTCGCAATTCGCCAATATCGTCGTCGAACGCGCTTACTGTATGTTCGCTGTTTCTTGGCATTATCGGTGTCCTGACTAGCCGTAACGGCCGGTGATATAGTCTTTCGTTCTGTCTTTGCTCGGGTTCGTGAACAGGTCTGATGTTTCGCCATATTCAACGAGTGTGCCGAGATGGAAAAAGGCGGTGCGTTGGGATACGCGGGCGGCCTGCTGCATATTATGCGTGACGATTACGATGGCATATTTACCGCGCAGGTCATTGATCAGCTCCTCGATCTTGGCGGTCGCAATCGGATCCAGCGCGGAACAGGGCTCGTCCATCAAAATAACCTCGGGATCGACGGCGATGGCGCGGGCAATGCACAGGCGCTGCTGCTGTCCGCCCGAAAGAGCGGTACCGCTGTCGTTCAATCGGTCTTTGACCTCTTCGAATAAGCCAGCCCGGATCAGTGATTTCTCGACGATCTGGTCAAGCTCAGATTTGGAGGTCGCGAGACCGTGAATGCGCGGGCCATAAGCGACATTTTCAAAGATCGATTTGGGGAAGGGGTTGGGTTTCTGGAACACCATGCCGACCCGAGCGCGCAGCTGCACGACGTCCATGCTGGGATCATAGATGTCGTTTTCGTCGAGCTCGATCTGTCCGGTGACGCGGGCGATGGGGATGGTGTCGTTCATCCGGTTAAGGCAGCGCAAAAAGGTTGATTTGCCGCAGCCTGACGGGCCGATGAATGCAGTGACATTCTCCATGCCGATATCGATGGAGACATTGTCGATCGCCTGCTTGGCGCCGTAGTAGACGTCGACATTGCGCGCCGTCATCTTCAGCGTATCCGGCGCAACGAGCGGTGCATCGGCTATTGGTTCGGCATGGGTGTCCATTGCGTCGTTCATCATATCACCAACGTTGTTCATATTTGTTGCGAAGCCAGATCGCGATGCCGTTCATGGCCAGCAGGAAGAGCAGCAACACGATAATTGCCGCCGAAGTTTTCTCGACAAAGCCGGGATCCAGCTCGTCCGACCAGAGGAAAATCTGCACAGGAAGCACTGTTGCCGGATCGGTAAAACCGCTGGGCGGTGTAGCCACAAAAGCGCGCATGCCGATCAGAAGGAGCGGCGCTGTTTCACCCAGAGCCCGGCTCATGCCGATAATCGTGCCGGTCAGGATGCCGGGCAGCGACAGGGGCAACACATGATGGGTGAGCACCTGAACTGGAGACGCCCCGATGCCAAGCGCAGCATCGCGAATTGATGGCGGCACCGATTTGATCGCGTTGCGCCCAGCAATCACGATGACCGGCATCGTCATCAGAGCAAGCGTCAGGCCGCCGACTATGGCGGCGGATCGGGGTAAGTAGAAAACATTGATGAACACCGCGAGGCCCAGCAGGCCGAAAATGATCGACGGGACGGCAGCGAGATTGTTGATCGAGACTTCGATGATGTCCGTCCAGCGGTTCTCAGGTGCATATTCTTCAAGATATACGGCAGTGAGTACGCCAATCGGGAAGGCGAGCAGCAGCGTTATCGTCATCGTCAGCAGGGAGCCTTTGAGCGCTCCCCAGATGCCGACAAGCGTTGGATCGCTCGAATCGGCCAGCGTCAGGAAGTTCCAACTAAGCGTACGGCGGACCTGATCCGCTGCATCGAGTTCCGCGTAACGCACGATCATCGCGTCACGTTCTTCTGATTGGCCTGCGCCGCTATCCCCGCGTGCGGCAAAATCAACCTCGGTTGAAGCGGGAACCCATAATGTTTCATTGCGGGTGAGGAGCGTGGGATCTGCCGATATCGCATCGCGCAGTAAGACCCAGGCCCCGTTGGAAAGGAGATCCAATCCTTCTTCGCCATAAGCGGCTATGGCCGATTGCTGAGCCAAGCCTTGAAAATCAGCCTGGGCCAGTAATTGATCACGGTCTTCGCCCTCAAGCTGGCTAGGCTCGAGAAAAATGTCCGACCCGGCGAAATTAACCGGCAGGGCGATCTGGGTCTGGGTAAAGCCTCGCGCACCGCTCGACACCATGGTGACGAGCAGAAAGGCGAGGAAACCCGCTGAGAGAAGAACGGCGAACAGCCCATAGAAACGGAAGCGTTTTTCGGCGCGATAGCGAGCCCGGATGCGCCGCTGCATGGGGCCGGCGTTCCAGTCGGTCGGTTGACGCGCTGTGGAGGAGGCGATGGCGGTATTCATTTACTCATATGCCTCCCGGAAGCGTTTGACGACGCCGAGCGCGATGATGTTCAGCAGCAAGGTCACGATGAAGAGCACAAGGCCAAGGGCAAAGGCGGCGAGCGTTTTGGAGCTGTCAAACTCCTGATCGCCGGTTAGCAGTTGGACGATCTGAACTGTCACCGTCGTTACGCTTTCAAACGGGTTTGCGGTAAGATTGGCGGCAAGACCTGCGGCCATCACGACGATCATTGTCTCACCGATCGCCCGGCTAACGGCCAGCAACACGCCGCCGACGATGCCCGGTAGGGCAGCCGGGATCAGCACGCGCTTGATGGTTTCAGAATTGGTTGCGCCCATGGCGAGGCTGCCATCGCGCATTGCGCCCGGGACCGCGGCGAGTGAATCGTCGGCCATCGAGGATACAAAGGGTATGATCATCACGCCCATAACAACACCGGCGGCAAGCGCAGATTCCGAAGACGCGTTGCTCACCCCGATAACGTTGACGGCAAAATCCCGGATCGCTGGCGCTACGGTCAGGGCCGCAAAATATCCATAGACCACGGTCGGGACGCCCGCGAGAATCTCCAGCACCGGCTTCATGATCGATCGGACCTTGGCCGGGGCATATTGGGTCAGATAGACCGCGCTCATCAGACCGAGCGGAATCGCGACGATCATCGCGATGATCGCGCCGATCAGGATAGTACCCCAGAAGAGCGGGATCGCGCCGAAGGAGCCGGGATCGTCACTAAATGTGGTCGATTGGGGGTTCCAATGCGTACCGAAAATAAACTCGAGTATCGAAATGCGCTCAAAGAAACGGATCGTTTCAAACAGCAGCGAGGCGACGATGCCGATGGTTGTGAGGATTGCGATCAGCGAGGCGATCAGCAGCACCCACATGACGACCCGTTCAACCCGGTTGCGTGCCCTGAAATCTGGGCGCACCCGCAAAAACGCATAGGCGCCGCACGAGAAGGCAAGTAGCAGCGTCGCAACGATCCCGATGACACCGTAAAACCTCGATGCCTCTTGATAGGCGGGAACCAGCGCTTCGGCTTCCTCGTTAAAGGCGGCGGTTAATGAACCATCGGCCAGCGCCCGCGCTTCACCCATAATGGCGGACCGTTCAATATCCGACGCCGGAAGGGCTTGGGCAGCGGGGTCCAGCAATACCGATTGCTCGACCACGCCGGGCATAACGATTGACCAGATAGTGAGAAACAGCAGGGCCGGAATGGCCAGCCAGAGCGCCACATACCAGCCATGATAGCCGGGCAGCGAGTGGGCGCGCTCGCCAGTTACAGGCCGCAGCCGTGCAGCCCGCATCCGCGCGGTGAACCACGCGATGATCGCGAATCCGATCACCATGATTGTCAGAGAGAAGATCGACACGGTCCCGTTCAAATCCCTTTTTCGGCTGATGTCTCAACCGATTGTATCGACCTTTTTCGCCGCGCGACGGATTGCATGCACTGTTCCTTCGATTGGCATATTCCAATGCCGGGCAGCTTTGAAAATCAGGCTCGTTATTCGGTCATCGCGAATCGCGCGTTGCGATCAAAGATGATGGCTCAGCCTTTGTGACATTCTCATTACGGGAAGATGACATCGCAGAAGGTTTTTTCGGTAAATCGACACTGACCTTCGTGCCCAGCCCGGTTTCACTCTCGATATTGAGCCTGCCTCGGTGCCGTTCGACGATATGTTTGACGATCGCCAAGCCCAGCCCTGTGCCGCCCAGCGAGCGGCTGCGACCCGGGTCTATGCGGTAGAAGCGTTCGGTCAGGCGCGGCAAATGTTCAGCGGCAATGCCTTCGCCATGATCCTGCACCGTGAGGCGGACCATTGTGTCTGAAATCGAACCATAGCTCAGCTCCACGGGGTCAGTGTCATTTCCATATTTGAGCGCATTGCCGACAAGGTTGCTGACTAACTGGGTAATCTGGACCCGGTCCCCAGCGATGTGAACGACGCCCGCTTCGGGCAGAATTTTTACCCGTGACGGGTCGACGCTGCTCTCTGCACAGGTCGAACGACAGGCCTCTTCGATGAGCGGCCCCAGATCAATATCATCGGCAGGCGCGCGGTATTTCTCCGCTTCGATCCGGGAGAGGGACATCAGATCACCGATCAGTCGCTGCATCCGGCTTGCCTCGCCATGCATGATTTCGAGGAAGCGATTGCGGGTTTTCTTGTCCTTGGCCGCGCCGTCCTGAAGGGTTTCAATATAGCCGAGCAGCGAAGCCAGCGGCGTGCGCAGCTCATGGCTGGCATTGGCGACGAAATCGGCGCGCATCTTTTCGGCGGCGTGCGCGCTGCTGCGATCCGCCAGCCGAACGAAGCGTGCATTGCCCTTGAGCTCATGGATGATGAGCTCCCATGGCCGCTCTCGCTCGCCAATCCCAACCAGCTCCATCGCGACGCGCGATTCCTCCGCGCCGGCCTCTCCGGTCAGGCGCTCGGCCGCCGCAGGATGGCGAATTGCCAGCCGAACATCTTCGCCGATGATGTGTGTGCCAAGCAAATTCTGAGCGGATGGATTGGCCCGCACCACACGGCGCCCGACAATGATCAAACTCGGATCGTCAATGGCATTCATCAACTCTTCCAGGGTCGGGAACAGTGATTCGTCAGCTACGGGCGCTGGTTCGGTTGTGTCGGGGGCCGCTCCGTCCGTTTCCTCTCGGCCGTTGAGAAGGATTCCGCCAATCAAACCGCCAATACAGGCCAATATGACCGGCAACGCTTCTGCGCCGAGCGAGTGCGCGACAAAGCCAAGGCCAAAGGTGGTTAATAGCGCGACAATGGCGCGAAGAGGGGTTATCTGTGCCATCAACTGTTTTGATACAGTGCTATTGTTACACTCGCCAGAGCGTGATCGGCGGACTAGTGTAACAAGTGCTGAGACGGAAATGTGGAAAGAACGGCATGGCTGAAGACAGCGAAGAGACAGGCGAACAGGGCATGGCCAAACCGAGCCGGCGCCATGTGTTGATGATGGGCGGTGCTGCGGCGTCGACCGTCGTTACCGTGCGCCCCGCGCTGGCCCAGACCGCTGGATCGATCATGGCCTGCGAAATTCCGATTCCCGATCCCGGCCGCATGGGCAATTATATCGCCGCTGACGGCTCTGTTGTGCCTCCGGGCACTCCGGGCGCGTTTCCGCCACCAGGTCGCAATCTGGTGGGTGAAGAAGTGCGTGATGCGTTGCAGGGCGGCGGCACGATCCGCGGCTATGGCTATGAAGAAAGCCAAGCCTATACCAATTATATCCGCCGTCTTCAGTCCGGCATGAGCGGCTTTACCTGCTACGCATCGATTCAGATGTCGCGGGGCTAACGCTCCGCCGCTTTTCGCCATGAACGCAACCGCCTATCGCGCCGATCCACCCGAGGCCCGGCGCATGATCGCGCTTGATGGCGTGGCGCTTATCTTTCATCGGCCGTCTGGTTTGACCCATATTGTTGCACCGCCCGCACCGCAGATTCTTGAGGCGCTGGGTGAAGGCGATGCCGATCCTGCGGCTTTGCTCGATCGCCTGAAACGCGATTATGATTTTGACGACAGCGAAGATCTGGAGGCCGCCTTGGAGGCGCGCCTTACGGAGCTGGAAACGTCCGGCTTGGTATGGCGAGCATGAAACACGAATTACGCGTGCGCGTAGGTTCGGTTGGTTTCCGGATCGGATCGGACTGGAAGCAGCCAATCGACCAACTGGCCGCGCTCTATAAAGATTATCCAACCCCCGATATTCCAGACTTTACCGTTCGACTGTTCGCTCAGCGACCGTGGCGGCGTTTCATCCGTCCCTCGGTGATGATCGGCGGCGATTATATGTTGCCTGACGCTGCGCCGCTGTCGCTCGCTCATGGTCTGCTGGCCGCCGAAATGGGGATGAACCTGCAAATGGCGCTCGGCCAGCGGCGCTATCTTCTGCTCCATGCGTCTGCCGTAGAGCGAGACGGCAAGGCGCTGCTGATGACCGGCGATTCCGGCGCGGGGAAATCGACCTTGTCAGCGTTGCTCGGTGAACGCGGCTGGCGTTTCATGGGTGACGAATTTGCGCTGATCGATCTGGAAACAGGCGCACTGCACGCTTTTCCCAGACCTGTGAGCCTGAAGAACGAAGCGATCGCCTTGTTTGAAGGTGCGGTTGAGGCCGATCGGCTTGGCCCGATCATGCGCGATACGCCCAAGGGCGATATCCGTCACTTGCGCCCTCCGAAAGACGCGATTGCCAGGATGGGGGAGCCTGCCAAACCGGCTTTGCTTCTCTTCCCCCGTTTTGGGTACGATCCCGATGTTCGCGAAGTTGGCGAGGCGGAAATATTTGTTCGGCTGACTCAGGCCTCGACCAATTATGTCGCACTGGGCGAAGCGGGTTTCGGGGCGCTCTCCGATCTGGTTCAGAACATACCAACTCGGGCGATCGATTATCCCGATACCGAAAGCGCTGTCGCGAGCGTCGAACGGCTCTGGGCGGAGCTGGCTGAATGACCGATGCCCGCATCCTGACCCGCGCCCTTGTCGATCCCGCCACAACCGTTGCGTTCGGTGCAGAGGACTGGACTTCGCTGATGGCCATGGCGCGGGCTGAACAGTTGATGGGCAGTCTCGCGCATCGCCTCGACGGGCTCGATCATTTGCCTGAGAAAGTCGCCCAGCTCTGCGCCGATGCGCGCCAGTCTGCTGATCACGCGCGGCGGCAAGCACTATGGGAAGCCGAAATGGCGCGGCGCGTGCTCGCTCCGCTGGGTGAGCCTGTCGCCCTGCTTAAGGGCACGGCCTATGTTGCCGCCGGCCTGTCAGCGGGTGTGGGCCGGTCCATTGGCGATCTCGATATCCTTGTGCGCCGCGATGCGCTTGATGCCGTCGAACAGGTATTGATCGAACAAGGCGGCTGGGAATGGGTAAAGGATGATGCCTATGACCAGGCCTATTACCGCGACTATATGCATGAGCTGCCGCCGCTGATCCACAAAGAGCGCGACCGGATGATCGACGTCCATCACACGGTTCTGCCGCTCACCGCCCGGCCCACGCCCGATGCCGAGGCCATGCTCGCCGACAGCGTCGAATTGGAGAACGGCCTGCGTATCCTCTCTCCCGCCGATATGATCTGTCATTCCGCCGCGCATCTTTTCGCCGATGGCGATCTGGCCGGCGGGCTTCGCAATCTGTGGGACATAGACCGGCTGCTCCGCGATTTCGGGCCGCGCGACGGGTTCTGGCAGGCTCTGCGCGCGCGCGCAGACCGGCATCAATTGGCAAAAACCGTTGCTCGCGCCCTGCGGCTCGCCGAAACGCTGTATGAGACGCCGTTGAGCGGTGATGTCGCCGACCGGCGCAGGGTAGGCGATGCACTGTACGTCCGCCGCTTGCTCTCCCGAGATGGCTGGGGTCGCGAAACCCGCAAAATTCTACGCCTCGCCTTCTATATCCGCTCCCACTGGCTACGCATGCCGCCGGTGATGCTGGCGAAGCATTTGTGGACGAAGTGGCGGAAGGGAGCGGGATAGTGTCGTCACCTGTGCTTCGCTATGGAAATGCAGATAAATTGCTGGCAGACCACCGAGCGAAATGAACGATACACCAGATCTCACCCCGCCCACGCCCTTTGCCGCGGTCATTCTTGCTGCTGGTAAAGGCACCCGCATGAAGTCTGCGCGCCACAAAGTGCTGCATCCGATTGCCGGAAAGCCGATGCTTGGCCATCTGATGGACGAGCTGGCGCGGCTTAGTCCGGCGAAAACGGTCGCGGTGCTGGGCGCTGGGCGTGAAGAAGTTGAACCTTTTGTAGTTGAACGCGGTGCTTCTGTCGCCGTGCAGGATGATCAACTCGGCACCGGCCATGCCGTGCTTCAGGCGCGTGAGGCGCTGGCGGATTTCGATGGCGCTGTTTTGGCGTGTTTCGGCGATGTGCCGATGGTGCGTGCGGAGACAGTTGCCGAGATGCTCGAAACGCTGAACGCGCCCGATGCCCCGGCATGCGTGGTGCTGGGCTTTCGCCCGGACGACGCGCTCGCCTATGGCAGGATAATCGCCGACGCTTCGGGCCGTATCGAAAAGATGGTCGAGTATAAGGATGCGAGCGAAGAAGAACGCGCCGTAAATTTATGCAATTCAGGGCTTATCGCGGCGAAGGCGGCGGATATGTTTGCGCTGCTCGACCGGGTTGGAAATGATAACGCACAAGGCGAATATTATCTGCCGGACATGGTTATGGTGGCTCAGACTGACGGCCGCCACAGTGCCGTTATCGAAGCGGCCCCATGGGAAGTCGCCGGAATCAACAGCCGTGCAGAACTCGCCGAGGTCGAACGCGCTTGGCAGGACCGGCGCAGGGCGCAGGCGATGGCCGATGGCGCTACGCTGGTCGACCCTGCGACCGTCTGGTTCAGCCACGATACGCACATTGGCTGCGATGTGACGATTGAGCCGCAGGTGCGCTTCGGCCCCGGGTCGAGCGTGGCCGACACGGCGACGATCCATGCGTTCAGCCATATCGAAGGCGCGCGCGTCGGGCCGGGCTGCTCGGTTGGCCCCTATGCCCGGCTGCGCCCCGGCGCAGTGATGGAAGAAGGTTCAAAAGTCGGCAATTTCGTTGAGATGAAGAAAGCGACCTTGGGGCCCGGCGCCAAGGCCAGCCACCTGACCTATCTTGGCGATACCACGGTGGGCGCAGGCGCCAATATCGGCGCGGGCACGATCACGTGTAACTATGACGGCTTCTTCAAATATCAGACCGAGATCGGGGAGGGCGCCTTTATCGGCTCCAACTCCGCGCTAGTTGCACCAGTGAAGATCGGCGCAGGCGCGATTGTCGGCGCAGGATCGGTCGTGACGAAAGATGTTGAAGCCGATGCACTCGGCATGACACGCGGCGAGCAAAGCGCGAAGCCCGGCTGGGCCAAACGGTTTCGGGATGCGATGATGCGGAAGAAGGCGGCGAAATAGCCCTAATTTTATCCGTCAGCCCTGTTTTCATTGACCAACAATCGCCGTGCGGAGCTTTTCGTTACGCTTAGATAGCGTTTTTGCGACCATCTGCAGTCATGGCGCAATTGTTCCCAGTTACGGACCGACAGCATCGTCCAAAGAATATCGGCGGCTTGGCTGGGCTCACTTGCTGCTGCGATCTGTTTTTTTTGCTGCGGCAGTTTCGGCGGGCTGATCCACTCTATGCATCGATCAAAAGCCTTGGCCCCGGTCCCTTGAGCCCAGCCCGGTCTTCGGGATTGTAAAGCTGGCATTTTTTCAGGCTCAGGCAACCGCATCCTATACAGCCGTCTAGCCGGTCACGAGTGCGTTGCAGCTCAGCGATGCGTGCGTTGATCACACCGCGAATGGCGTTGCTGATCCGGGTCCAGTCGCGCCGGGTCGGCGCTCGGCCTTCGGGTAGTTTGGCGAGCTGAGCTTCGATCTCTCCGATAGACAGGCCGAGCTGCTGTGCGATCAGCACGAAGGAGAGGCGGCGGATGTCCGAGCGCAGGAAGCGGCGCTGGCCGCCGCCGCTGCGGAGCGGATGGACCAGACCCTTCTCCTCATAGAAGCGGATAGCCGAAACCGAGAGGCCGGTTCGCGCGGCGAGATCGCCAATCGATAGCAATGCTGATTTCGCCATAACTGTAATCGCTTTTTCCAATAAAGATATATCTTGACCTCAACTTAACTTGAGGTTGTAGATGTTGCAACCGAAGCAGAGATGGTTCGGTTTAGACACCCGAACTGCTCCTGCCGAAACAGGAAGATGGAGCAGGACATGCAACTCAATCAGATCACCGTTGGATGCACCGACTATGCGGCGTCGATTGCCTTTTACCAGGCCATCGGCCTGAAGCAGATCGTTGACGCCCCGCCGCGCTATGCGCGTTTTGAAACGTCAGCCGGGGAGACATTCTCGATCCACAGCGTCGAGGCTGTCACCGGGAACAGCACGGTCATCTATTTCGAAATCGAAGCGTTGGACGAGACTGTCACGGCGCTGAAGGCCGCTGGAATCAGTTTTGAAAGCGGCCCGCAAGATGAAAGTTGGGGCTGGCGCGAAGCGCGGCTCCGTGACCCGGCTGGCAATCCCCTCTGCCTCTATTGGGCCGGCGAAAATCGCCGTTTTCCGCCCTGGAGGATCGATCAACACACAGCAGCGAAGGAGCTGAACCAATGAGCAATGCCCGTATCGAACATGTGAATATCACCGTAACCGATCCTCAGCGGTCTGCCGATCTCATGCACCAGCTGTTCGGCTGGAATGTCCGCTGGGAGGGGCCGTCCATGCTGGGCGGCCAAACCATCCATGTGGGGAGCGAGGAGGATTATCTCGCTCTCTATACGAACGAGGAGGTCCGGGCCGATGATCCGCGTTTCACCAAAAGCAAACCGCTCAACCATGTCGGCATCGTTGTCGATGATCTTGATGCGGTGGAAGCGAAGGTCATCGCTGCTGGTCTCGAGCCGTTCAATCACGGCGATTACGAACCGGGTCGGCGCTTCTACTTTTTCGACTGGAACAACATCGAATTTGAGGTGGTGAGCTATGCATAAGGGAAACACGAAAACACGGTGGCAGCGTTTTTGCGCGGCAATGGTAGAACATGGCCATGGGCGCAGCAGCGATATCTCAGCCGCATCCGCCCAGCGGCGACCGCGTTCAAAGAGCAAAGGAAAACGCAAGGCTGCCGCAAAGGAAACGCCGAACCGCACTCTTCGTTTTGGGGCACTTGGGATTGTTGGCACTTAAGCGCGTTCCGCTATTCTAAACCGGCCGATCCCCATTCACGGTGACCCGCCGCATATGGCGGCGCTGTCCATGATAGTCGTTAAGGGCATAGTGCCAGACGCAGCGATTGTCCCAGAAGGCCACCGCGCCGTCGCTCCAGCGGAACCGGCAGGTGAAGCGTTCTTCGCGGCAATGGTCGAACAGGAAACCGAGAAGCGCTCTGCTTTCACGCTTGCTCATATCCTTGAAACGCAGCGTGAAAGCTGGATTGACGTAGAGACCCTTTTTGCCGGTTTCGGGATGAGTTCGAACAACCGGATGCTCAAATTCCGGCGCCTCATCAGTCGTTCGTGTGTCCATCGATTTTCGGGCCTGAGACGATTGGCCCTTGGTGCTATATTCGCGAGATGCGGAATGGATGGCTGTGAGGCCGCCCAGCATCTTCTTCATGCCATCGGAGAGCGCTTCATAGGCCATCATCTGGTTTGCGAAGAGCGTGTCGCCGCCATAGTCGGGCACTTCGATGGCGTGGAGGATCGATCCCAGCGCGGGCTTTTCGATATAGGACATATCCGAATGCCAGCCGCCGCCGAAATTGATCTGCTCGTCCGGCTCCTTGATAATTTCCAGCATCTCCGGATGGCCGTCCATGCCGGTTACATAGGGATGCACATTCAGGCTGCCGAAACGCTGGCCGAATGCCTTGTGCGCTTCCGGTGTCAGGCCATGCTGGCCGCGAAAAAAGATAACGTGATGATCCAGAAACGCCCGGTGGATGGTGTCAAAAACCTGGTTGGAGAGGTTCGCCGATAAATCGACACCTTCAATTTCAGCGCCGAGCGCGCCGGCGATTGGTTTTACGGCAATCTGATCGGTCATGCTCACAATTCCTCTCTGCGCCTCTTTAACTTCCGCGCTACGCTTTGCGGCTGTTGTGGGTGCGATAAGCCAGCAGGAGGATCACAATCGTTGCCGCTTCGACGGCCATGGGCTGAACGGCTGTCGGCTCCATCCCGTCCAGAATGAGGCTGACGATGCGGCCGAGAAACGCGATCGAGATCAGGGCAAGCGGTGGCACGAGCGCGCCTCTATGGTTTTTCACCGCAGCATAAAGGGCGAACAATCCGCCGGTGAGAAAGAAGGCTGTGAAATCGGCGCGCAGAGTTGCCATGCCTTGTATCCCAACGGGTTCAAGGAAAAAACTGGCGGCCATGTCCATCGGTTGGAGAAGAAACCCAATTCCCAAAACCGTGTATAAAACCCCAAGCAGCCCAATGAGTATACGTAAAATCAAATTCATTACGATCCCCTTCCATCCCGAAGTGCCAGACTATCATGTCATGTCAACCGCACCCGGGCGGTCTTAACTTGATGCTCGCTGTTTTCAGTTTAAAGACCAATGGGTTCCCCGGATCGGGTTGAAGAGGCAGGAAATTTATGTGCGGCATCATCGGAATTCTCGGTAAGGGCAATGTGACCGACCGGCTGGTTGAGGGGCTCAGAAGGCTCGAATATCGGGGCTATGACTCCGCCGGTGTCGCAACGCTGTCCAATGGGCGGATTGAACGCCGCCGTGCTCATGGCAAGCTCGATAATTTGGTAAAAGTGCTGGCCGATAGTCCGGTCGATGGCGTGACGGGCATCGCGCATACACGCTGGGCAACCCATGGCGCGCCGACGACGGACAATGCCCACCCCCATGCGACCGAAGAAGTGGCGCTGGTTCACAATGGGATCATCGAGAATTTCAAGGAACTGCGTGACGAGCTTCTCGCGCGCGGCCGCACATTCGAGAGCGAGACGGATACCGAAGTCGTCGCGCATATGATTTCGGAACAGATCGAGGAGGGTATCGCTCCGCGCGAAGCGGTTCGTAAAACATTGGACCGTCTGCACGGTGCTTTTGCGCTGGCGATCATGTTCAAAAGCGATCCGGATATGCTGATTGGCGCACGGCTTGGTTCGCCGCTGGTTGTCGGTCATGGCGATGGCGAGAGCTTTTTCGGTTCCGATGCGCTGGCGCTGGCGCCCTTCACGCAAAAGATTAGCTATCTCGAAGAAGGCGATATGGTCGTCATCACGCGCAATTCGACGATGATTTACGACGAGAACGACGAACTGATCGCGCGGCCGGTGGCGCTTTCGGGGGCATCCGCAGCAACAAATGAGAAGGGCAACCATGCCCATTTCATGCAGAAAGAAATTTTCGAACAACCCATCGTCGTCGCCCAGACCTTGCAAAGCTATCTCCGCCCATTGGAGGAGCAGGTTGCGCTGCCGGACATGGAGTTTGATCTGGCGGGTTTTGACCGGATATCGATCGTCGCCTGCGGCACGTCCTTCTATGTTGCGATGATCGGTAAATATTGGATCGAGCAGTTCGCGCGGGTACCCGTTGAAGTCGATGTCGCGTCGGAATTCCGCTACCGGGAGCCTGTTCTAACGGAAAACCAGCTTGCCCTGTTCATATCGCAATCGGGCGAAACCGCGGACACGCTGGCCGCGCTCAAGCATTGCAAAAAGGCAGGCGTCAAAACAGCCGGGATCATCAACGTGCCAACCAGCTCGATGGCCCGCGAAGTTGATCTGTTGCTCTCCACCCATGCCGGGCCGGAGATCGGCGTCGCATCGACCAAGGCTTTTACGTGCCAACTTGCCGTGATGGCTGCCTTTGCGACCAACCTAGCGCGCGCCAAGGGTAAGTTAGATCCAGATGCTGAGCGTGAGATCGTCCGCCATCTTTCCGAAGCGCCCGAGGCGATGAATGCCGCACTCGATCATGACGAAGATATCGCCGCGATGGCAGGGACGATCGCCGAGGCACGTGACGTGCTCTATCTGGGGCGTGGTATCGAATATCCGATGGCGCTCGAAGGCGCATTAAAGCTCAAGGAAATCAGCTATATCCATGCCGAAGGCTATGCCTCGGGCGAGATGAAGCATGGGCCGATTGCGCTGATCGACGATGCAGTGCCGCTGATCGTGATCGCGCCGTCAGGTCCGCTCTTTGAAAAGACCGTTTCCAACATGCAGGAAGCCCAGGCACGCGGTGCCAAGGTTGTGCTGATATCGGACGCGGAAGGGATTAGGAAGGCAGGTGAGGGGACAATCGCGACCATCGAGATGCCTCAGGTTCACCCGCTGATCGCTCCGCTGGTGTATGCGATCCCGGTGCAATTGCTCGCCTATCATGTGGCGGTGGCGAAAGGCACGGATGTCGATCAGCCGAGGAATCTGGCGAAAAGCGTGACGGTGGAGTGAGACTCGGTATGTAACGCTAGTCCGTGAGGCACCGAACAGTGTCGCAGAAAGAAAAAAGGGACAGCGTATGCCGAACACGACCGAGAAGTTTCAATTCATTGGCCAAAACGGTCAGACACTCGACGGGCGTCTCGAGCTGCCACGCGGCGATAAGCCGGTTGCAGTCGCGTTGTTCGCGCATTGTTTCACTTGCACCAAACAAAGCCGGGCTGCGACGCAGGTTTCGGCGGCGCTTGCGGATAAAGGTATTGCTGTGCTGCGCTTCGACTTCACCGGGCTGGGCGGCAGTGAGGGTGAATTTGCGAACAGCGGTTTTGTCTCCAATGTTGCAGATCTGGTTGCTGCGGCGGATGCCTTGCGCGAACGTCTGTCGGCTCCGGCAATCCTAATCGGTCATAGCCTCGGTGGCGCAGCAGTGCTGGCAGCGGCCGAGCATATCCCCGAATCCAGGGCGATTGCGACGATTGGCGCACCCTTTGATGTGGAGCATGTGCTGGGGCAGCTTGGCGATGATTTGCTGAAGGTTGAAGCTGAAGGCGAAGCCGATGTCCATATTAGTGGTCGGCCGTTTCGTGTAGGTAAGGAATTCGTTGCCGAAACGCGAAACCAGCCGCAGGAACGGCGTATCGCCGCGCTCGGCAAGGCGTTGTTGATCCTGCATGCTCCGGATGATGATGTGGTCGGGCTGGATAATGCCAGCATGATTTTCCAGGCCGCCAAACACCCGAAAAGCTTCATCGCACTGGACGGCGCCGATCACCTGCTCGTCGATAAGGGCATGGGAAGCTATGTCGCCAGTCTGATTGCGGTCTGGGCCGGGCGCTACGTCTCGATGGAGGACGATGTCGCCCAGGCTCATCCGCCCGGTATCGTCACGGTAGAAAGTGCAGGCGGCAAGTTCACCCAGCGGATTGCGGCCGGTCCGCACAGCTTTCTGGCTGACGAGCCGCAATCCTTTGGCGGCGATGACCTGGGGCCATCACCCTATGATTTGTTGCTTGCTGGCCTTGGTGCCTGCACGTCTATGACAATGAAGATGTATGCCGACCGGAAGGGTATTTCGCTGGACGGAGTCAAGATTGAGCTTGAGCATAGCCGCGATCATGTCGCGGACTGCACGACCTGCAACAATGACGAAAACCGGATCGACGTGATTGACCGTTCGATTCAGTTATTTGGCGATCTCAGCGACGAACAGCGGCTGAAGCTGATCGAAATTGCAGATAAATGTCCAGTGCACCGAACGCTGGAGAACCGGATTGATATTCACACGACGATGATTGGCTGAGAAACAGCCATGTCTTGAAAGCCAAGCTTTCACGCTTTCAATCAACGGGCACTCGCCAAAACCATAAGCAGGGCTTAAATCCCCTGCCATGAATGATGATATCGCCAATGCCGCAGCGGGCGTGACTCCTGAAAGACTCACCCATTTGCAACGCCTGGAGGCCGAGGCGATTCACATTATGCGTGAAGTGGTCGCCGAAGCTGAAAATCCGGTGATGATGTATTCGGTGGGCAAGGATTCGGCTGTGATGCTGCATCTGGCCAAAATGGCTTTCTATCCTAGCCCACCGCCATTCCCGCTCCTCCATGTCGACACGACCTGGAAGTTTCAGGCGATGTATGCACTGCGCGAAAAGGCGGCGAAGGATGCCGGGATGGAATTGATCGTCCATCAGAATCCCGAAGCCATAGAGCGCGGTATAAATCCCTTCGATCACGGTTCCCTTCACACGGATTTATGGAAAACCGAAGGCCTCAAACAGGCTCTGACGGCCCATGGCTTCGATGCGGCTTTTGGCGGCGCGCGGCGCGATGAAGAGAAAGCCCGGGCCAAAGAGCGCGTCTTTTCTTTCCGCACGGCCAACCATCGCTGGGATCCGAAGAACCAGCGGCCGGAACTCTGGTCACTTTACAATGCGCGCAAGAATCGCGGTGAAAGCGTCCGTGTTTTCCCGATTTCCAATTGGACCGAGTTGGATATCTGGCAATATATTCACCTCAACCAAATCGAGATCGTCCCGCTCTATTTCTCTGCCCCGCGCCTGACCGTTGAGCGAGATGGCATGATCCTGATGGTCGATGATGAGCGTTTCCGCTTCGAAGAGGGTGAGGAGCCGGTTGAACGCTCGATCCGTTTCCGCACGCTGGGCTGCTATCCGCTGACCGGCGCGGTCGAGAGCGAAGCGGCAACGCTACCGCAGATCATCCAGGAAATGCTGCTCACTACGACATCGGAGCGTGAAGGGCGGGCGATCGATCATGATCAGGCTGCATCGATGGAGAAGAAGAAGCGGGAGGGCTATTTCTAATGGCCGATGGCGATGTCATTTACGAAACCGATGCGCTGATCGCAGAGGATATCGACGCCTATCTGGAGCAGCATCAGCATAAATCATTGCTGCGCTTCATCACTTGCGGGTCCGTCGATGACGGAAAATCGACGCTGATTGGCCGATTGCTATATGACAGTAAGATGATCTTCGAGGACCAGCTTGCCTCGCTGGAAGCCGACAGCAAACAGGTCGGCACGCAAGGGCAGGATATCGATTTTGCGCTGCTGGTGGATGGTCTTGCCGCCGAGCGCGAACAGGGCATCACGATCGATGTCGCCTATCGCTTTTTCGCGACCGAAAAACGAAAATTCATCGTCGCCGACACGCCGGGCCATGAGCAATATACGCGCAATATGGTGACAGGTGCCTCGACTGCTGATCTCGCCGTGATCCTGATTGATGCGCGCAAGGGCATACTGACGCAAACCCGCCGTCACAGTTATCTCTGTCACCTTCTGGGTATCCGCAATATCGTGCTCGCGGTGAACAAGATGGATTTGGTCAACTACGACCAAGGCACGTTCGACGACATCGTGTCCGATTATCGCGATTTTGCATCCGAGATCGGCATTGAGGATTTCGTCGCGATACCGGTTTCGGGCCTCAAGGGCGATAATATCATTGCCAAGAATGAGGCGACGCCCTGGTATGAAGGGCCTGCGCTGCTCGATCATCTCGAAACGGTCGGCCTTGATTATGACCGCCGCCGCAAACAGCCGTTCCGTATGGCGGTCCAATGGGTCAACCGGCCCAATCTCGATTTTCGCGGCTTTTCCGGGTTGATTGCCAGTGGCCGGATCTCGCCGGGCGATGCCGTGCGGATTCTCCCCTCCGGTAAAACATCAACCGTGGACCGCATCGTTACGATGGACGGGGATCTCGATCATGCCATCGCGGGCCAATCCGTCACCATCACGCTCACCGACGAGATCGATTGTTCGCGCGGCGATGTAATTGCGGCCGCTGATGCGCCGCCCGAAGTTGCCGATCAGTTCGAGGCGACCATTGTCTGGATGGCGGATGAGCCGATGCTGCCGGGCCGTCCCTATGCGATGAAAATCGGCACCAACAATCTGCGTGCGACGATCACTGACGAGAAATATCAAGTGAACGTCAACACGATGGAGAAGACGCCCGGTAAAGAGTTGGGATTAAACGGTATTGCTGTTTGCAATATTTCCACGGACTCTGCCGTTCCGTTCACCTCCTACGACGATAACCCCGATCTTGGCGGTTTCATTCTCATTGACCGGATCACCAACGCCACGGTAGCCGCAGGGATGATCGACTTCGCGCTCCGCCGCTCGCAGAACATCCATTGGCAGGCGGTTGATATTACGCGCGAAGCCCATGCCGAACAGAAGAACCAGCAGGCGAAACTGCTCTGGTTCACCGGCCTATCGGGCTCTGGCAAATCGACCATCGCCAACCTTGTCGAGAAGAAACTGCACGTACTCGGCAAGCACAGTTTTCTTCTGGACGGTGACAATGTTCGCCATGGCCTTAACCGCGATCTCGGCTTTACCGATGCCGACCGGGTGGAGAATATCCGCCGCGTCGGCGAGGTTGCGAAACTGATGACCGATGCCGGGCTGATCGTGCTTACCGCCTTTATTTCGCCCTTCTGCGCCGAACGGCGGATGGTTCGCCACATGCTGCCCGAAGGCGAGTTCGTTGAAGTGTTTGTCGACACGCCTCTTGAGGTTGCCGAACAGCGCGACGTGAAAGGGCTCTATAAAAAAGCGCGGGCCGGCGATCTTAAGAATTTCACGGGGATCGACAGCCCTTATGAAGAACCCGAAAATGCCGAAATCACGGTCAACACAGTTGCAATGACTGCGGAAGAGGCAGCCGAATATATCGTCGAGCAATTGTTCAACGGAGGCTGACGCGATGGAGGGGGTGATCATTCGAGGCGGGTGCCATTGCGGCGCCGTTTGCTTCGAAGCGCTGATCCGCGAGCCACGCCCTGAACTGCTCGATTGCAATTGCTCGATGTGCAGCAAGACCGGGTTTCTCCACCTGATCGTTCCGCATGACGATTTCACGCTGGTGTCAGGCGAAGAGGCGCTGACCTCCTATCGTTTCGGCACCGGGCAGGCCGATCATCTCTTCTGTAAACGTTGCGGGGTGAAGAGCTTCTACCAGCCGCGGTCTCACCCCGACGCCTGGAGCGTCAACTACCGCGCGCTCGATGACGGGCACGGGCTGGATGTGACGATCCGCGCCTTTGATGGGCGTAACTGGGAAGCGGCGAAGGCGGGGCTGTAGAGACGCCTGCATTCGACCCATTACGGATGCCAGCAGGCATCCTCATCAATCTTAGATTTTGATCACTGGCAAGCCAAAGCCGCCTCGCTCAATCGACTATGCGATCGGTACGAAGCGGCTGACCCATTCCAAAACCCGAAGATCTAGTCTGCGGATTTGCCGGTCAATTCACCGACAGAATTTTTGGCAATCGTGAATATTCGCATTGCCAGCACGGTTGCAGCAACACCTGTCGCGAGTACTCCGATATTGGCGGCAATTGTACCGAGATGTATTCCGACTTCCGGAACATTGACCAAAACTGCGGCAACAACAGGATATACCAAAACGGCGACCAGAAGACCCAGCACTCGTTCCTCAGTGTAGCTCAATCCGGCGATAATCCCGAGGATTACAAGCGCGGCAACAACATTGAGTCCTGGCACAGTATAAAATACTGAAACAATGGCCAGTAAAATGCCCAATAGTCCTGCGATAGCTGTAATTTTACTCATAGCGTCCCCTCCCTAGTTTGAATGGCCATTGTGGCCTGGAGGTCTATGCCTCCCGTCGACGAAGATAGGCGCAATGGATTTTATTGCAAATTCGTTGGTTTCCGTAGCGTCAACGGTCCGTTGGAGCGGATCAAAAAACTTAATCCGCATCTTCATGCCTATGCGACAGTGATGGCCGAAAGCACCATGAAGAACGCTGAATTGATGGATAGAGAACTGTCTGATGGTCGTGATCGTGGACCGCCCTATGGCATGGAATGCGTTTATCTTGAAGGTCCGCTTTCGACCCATAGCGGACACTCAGCAAGTGAGGGTCTTTACGTTCCCAACATGAGCACAATCAGCGTACCTGCAAACGTCCGCTAACCACCCATAGCCGCCGCGAAGGGAGCCGGCAGGGCCATCGCGTCGCGACGGCCCTGCCGGTGGGGGCATTCGTGGTTAGGCGCCGGCTACCGGCGCTACGGTCAGGAGGATCGAGGATCCGCTGACCACCAGTGCCGCAACCATGGCGGCGCCACGAAAGCCGAGATTGCGGGCCTGGCCGGAGAAAGCCTGACGGGCGTTACCCACGCCTGTGCCGAAATCGTCGGAAAATTGCGTCAGCGCGTTGCCAACGGAATCGTGTTCGGCATTCCATAGCCATGCGTCAAATTCGTCTCGCATGTTCGATCTCCTTATGATCTGGCGTGTTACAAATGGTGAAATAGGCGTGATATCAGGGAGACGCCAACTAAACGCTCGACATCAAGCATAAGGTGAGCTTATAGAATGGCGATGCGGAATCTTCCCTCTTTGGCGGCGCTCCGGGTGTTCGAAGCGGCGGCGCGTCATCAGAATTTCACCAGTGCGGCGGATGAGCTGGGGATGAGCCAGGCGGCGGTCAGCTATCAAATCAAGTCATTGGAAGCCTGGCTTGGCGTTCCGCTGTTCAGCCGCGAGCGCGGCCGGGTAGCCTTGCTCGATGCTGCCATATCCTTGGCGACCCAGACCAGCGCAGCCTTCGATCAATTGAACGAAGCCATCGCGCGTATCCGCGAAGATGATGAGGCCATGCTGACGATCAGCGCCTACACGACATTTTCCAACCGCTGGCTCGCAACGCGGCTTGGCAGCTTTCAGCTCCACCAGCCCGACCTTGCTGTCCGTCTCGATGTGAACGACGGCATGGTCGATTTTGCCAGAGACGATGCTGATGTTGCGATCCGGCTGGGCTATGGCGACTGGCCGGGGCTCTACAGTCGGTTTTTGATGCGGGTCCATTATGCACCGATGGCAAGCCCGGCGTTTATCGAAGCAAATGGCCCACTCGATACACCGCGGCAGATTATGGCCTCGCGGTTGCTCAGTCCGGATGATCGCTGGTGGGTCAATTGGTCAGCGCATTTCGGGATCACCGATACGCCGCCATCGGTCGCGATCCGGCTGGACTCACAGATGATCGAAGGTAGCGCGGCGATTGCGGGGCAGGGGATAGCGATGCTCGACCCCGCCTTATGGGAGGATGAGCTGGAAGATGGCCGGCTCGTGCAACTCGGTACGGCGATTTATGGCCGATCGAGCCTATGGATTGTCTGCCCCGAACATCTGCGCAATCAGCCCAAGTTGAAAATGTTTCGAGATTGGTTGATTGCCGAGGCGAAGAAGGATTCGATGCGGGGTATTATCCGCCTCGATCCCGATGACGAACGGCGTGAAGTGACTTGGCCCAATCGAGGAGGATAGAATGGATTTCAGTGATATCGGGACGGTCATCGGGGCCACCTATACGGCGATCTCCGGCCCGCCGGGCGGACAGGATTGGGAGCTGGAGAATCAGCTTTTCCATGCCGATGCGCGGCTGGTGCGCACCCGCGTTGCCGAAGATGGCACGCCGATCCACTTCTCCTTCACTATCGACGAGTTTCGCGAAGCGACGATCCCGCTGCTTGCGGGCCAGCATTTCTACGAGATCGAGACCAATCGAAAGGTCTTCCAGTTCGGCAATGTCGCTCAGGCGTTCAGCGAATATGAGGCGCGCGATGCCCAGGAAGGCGGAACGCTGCTGTTTCGCGGTATGAACATGATCCAGCTGTTTTGGGACGGCGCGCGCTGGTGGATCATGCATATCATCTGGGACAATGAACGCGACGGCGTGACGCTGCCCGACGCCGATTGGTATCGGAGCTGAGGCCGACAGCCCCCAATATTGGACTGGCCGCGACATCATAGAAATAATGCAGGATATTCAATGGTAAGCCATGTATTGACGCTGACGGCCGAGGATCGGGTGGGGCTTGTCGCTGCCGTAACGGGGTTCCTCGCGGAGCATGATGGGTTCATTCTGGATAGCCAGCAATATGCGGACCTTGAGGCCAATCGCTTTTTCATGCGGGTTGAGTTCAAGGCCGCTGGCTCGAAATTTCCATCTGATACCAAGCAACTGAAATCGACCTTCAGCAATGTCGCCAACGCCTATGGCCTTGATTGGCGATTGGGTCGGAGTGATGTTCATCCGAAAATCGTCATCGCCGTTTCCAAAGCCAGTCATTGCCTGAATGATTTGCTGCATCGCTGGAAGACGGGCGCGCTGCCGGTCGATATCGCTGCGGTCGTTTCCAATCACGAAAGCTGCCGCGCATTGACCGAATGGCACGACGTTCCCTTTCGCCATCTTCCGGTAACCGATGACAATCGTGAGGCACAGGAACAGCAGATACTGGCAATCATGGCGGACGCGGACGCACGAACCCTAGTTCTGGCCCGCTATATGCAAGTCTTATCGAACGGGTTTGTCGAGCAATTGGCAGGGCGCTGCATCAATATTCATCACAGTTTTCTGCCGGGGTTCAAAGGGGCGCGGCCCTATCATCGTGCCTATGAGCGCGGCGTGAAACTGATCGGGGCAACCGCCCATTTCGTTACGGCTGATCTCGACGAGGGCCCGATTATCGAACAGGCGGTGGACCGCGTCGATCATCGCGCGAGCGTCGATGATATGATCCGGATTGGTCGGGACATCGAAGCCCAAGTTTTGGCCCGAGCCGTGAAATGGATTGGTGAGCGCCGAGTGTTGGTGAACGCGTCGCGAACGGTTGTTTTTCGCTAGCCAAAGGCTGGTCGCCAAGCTCGCATGTGATTGGCGCGTCACGTACATCTCGGCAACGGATGGAGGTTCGGTATTTGGTCAGTAGGCCTAGCCTGGCATAAGGAGCTGATGAAAATGACACGACGTTCTTCTCCGGCCCTGTTTGCGGGGGCGTTGCTATTTGCGTCTACCGTCTCGGCGCCTGTCTCGCCCATGCCAGATCAGGTCGCCACGCCCTTTGCTACGTCCGGTGGCTGGAACATTTATCGCTATGAAGGCGAGTGTTCGATGATGTCGCGATTACAGCGCGGTAACCGGCTGGAAATCACTTGGCCGTCCGATGCCGACATGATCGGCATTCATATGCATGCCCCCGAAATGGAGGGGATCGAGGATAGCGCGCGCTATGACCTCGAACTCTATTTCCATCTCCGGCCGGGTGAAGGGGAGGCGATCAGGGCGAGCTTCATGGGCAGCTACAGCGATGAACTATCTGATGAGCCTTTTCCCGCAAGCGGATGTCGAACAGCATCTGCGCCACGCAACCAATATTGGCCTGTTTCGCGGAACAGGCAGCGACGCCCTTTTCCTCTTCCCGCTGGAAGACACAGAGGCGGTCTGGGCCGAATTCGATCGATGCCGAGGGGAAGAGGCTGAGTGACCGCGAGCTAATGGGCCGCCGATGGACGCCGCGTGATCCGCGAGCAAAAATATGCTATGCGAGTCGCACCACTCGGGGATAAATGCCCGGGCGACATTGACGGGTGCCAAAGCTACCCGCCCAGCCTCCTCGGCCGCCTAATAAGCGACACGGGGAGGTTTCCGTTTAGACAGTGATCCGGGCCGTTCACCCATGGGTTTCAACCCACCATCCATGCATCGCGTGAAAGACCGGGATCAGGGCCATACCGCTTTTCGTGGCTGAATATTCCACGCGTGGGGGAACTTCTGCATAGACTTTGCGGGCAACCAACCCATCGGCTTCCAGCGCGCGGAGCTGCTTGGTCAGCATGGTCTGGGTTATACCGTCTATTGCGCGGCGTAACTCGCCGAAACGCTGCATGCCATCAAAGATCACGACACGAAGAATCATCAGCTTCCATTTTCCACCGATCAACCCGATTACGACCGGCGCGGGGCAGGTTTCTACTGCTTTTTCTTGGATCAATGTTTCATTTTTCATCACCAAAGTCTCCGGATTTTCCCAATAGTATCATTTTCGATAGTATATAAATAAAAACTGCCTACTTTTGTATTATTACCGTTGAGCATATCCTTTGCAGGAATTCAATTGTGGAGGTTTGGTCATGTCTATCTTAGTCTATTCTATCAGCGGAGCTCCCCGGCCGTGGCGCGTGTTGCTCGGTCTCGCGTTCAAAGGCTTGCCGCATGAAATCCAGCTGCTGGAAGCGTCCAACCGCGAACATAAGTCAGAGCCATTTCTGTCGCTTAACCCACGCGGGACCGTCCCGGTTCTGGTGGACGGCGAAACGGTTATCCGAGATTCCATCGGTGCACTGGCCTGGCTCGACCGAGCTTATCCCGATCATCCGCTGTTCGGCGAAAATCCCGATGATGCGGCGCGGATCTGGCAACGAACTACAGAGTTTTGTGATTATCTGCGCGATACATGTAACGGCGTCCTGACACCGATATTCTTTCAAGGTGCTCGCACGGTGACGCCCGATCTGCAGGAGGCGGCGGACGCACTTCGTTCGGAGTTTTCATTAATCGAAAGCATGCTGGCCGATGCTGATTTTCTTTCTGGCACCAAGCCTGGCGCAGCTGATGCGGCGGCCTTCCCTGAAGTGCGGCTGGTTCAACGTGCGGTTGAAACACATCCGGGCGTTACGAGCGCGCTTGGCTTGGCAGCCCTATCGCAGGACTATCCCCGTCTCGTGACTTGGAAGAGCAGGATCGAAACGCTGGCCAATGTGGCCGAAACATTCCCTCCTCATTGGAAAGAAGCCGCCTGAAGGCAAGTGGGAAGGAGATAGGTGTTGGCATATCTGGACTATCAGCGGAAAATCGAAGTCTCGGCGAGCGGGGACACTGCTTACCGGGCGCTGACAAAAGAATTTGGGAATTGGTGGACAAGGACCGTCACGGTTTTCGACCGGGTTGGGGACCATGTTACCTTCAAATTTCCGCCGCAGGAAAGCTCCTGGATATTCGAGGCGACGAGGCTGGAGCAGGGGCGATGTGTCGAAATGCTTTGCATCGAGGCCCATCATCTTATTGCAGACAAACCGAAAGCAGACCGCGAAGAATGGCTGGGAACAAGGATTGAATGGCTAATCGAGCCGGCAGGAGACATGACTGCGATCACTTTTCGGCATGATGGACTGAAGCCCAATCTGGATTGCTGGGAAGTCTGCGAAGCTGGCTGGAACCATTTTTTCGTCGGCAGCTTGCAAGCCTATTTGAACAACGGACAGGGTATGCCGCACGGCGCATAGCTGACGCGATCGAGAGGCGTGCCACAAAAGTCTGTGGAAACCTCTCTCGCTCCCTCATCGCCCCCCTGCTAATCCGCATGCGATGACTACCGATACTGTCGACCCTTCTGATTCAGACGATCCCTTTGATCGCATTGTCGAGGCGTCGTTCGATGAGGCGATTTCCGAGCGCTATCTCGTTTATGCGCTGTCGACGATCACGGCGCGGTCGCTGCCTGATCTGCGCGATGGCCTGAAGCCGGTTCACCGCCGCCTGTTGTGGGCAATGCGTTTGCTCAAGCTTGATCCGGCCAATGGGTACAAGAAATGCGCGCGCGTTGTTGGCGATGTGATCGGCAAATATCATCCGCATGGAGATCAGAGCGTCTATGACGCGATGGTCCGCCTCGCCCAGCCTTTTGCGATGCGCTATCCGCTGGTCGATGGGCAGGGCAATTTCGGCAATGTGGATGGCGATAATGCGGCCGCGATGCGCTATACCGAGGCCCGGCTGACCCATGCGGCGATGGACCTGATGGATGGTCTCAATGAGGGCACCGTCGATTTCCGGCCCACTTACAACGGCGAAGAAGAAGAGCCGGAGATTTTCCCGGGCCTTTTCCCGAACCTGCTTGCGAACGGATCGAGCGGTATCGCGGTTGGCATGGCGACATCCATTCCGCCGCATAACGCCGCTGAGCTGATCGATGCCGCGTCGCATCTGATCGACAACCCCAAGGCCGAAGATGCCGAGCTGATGGAATTTGTCCAGGGACCGGATCTGCCTACCGGCGGGTTGCTGGTTGATAGCAAGGACGCGATTGCCGAGGCTTATCGCACAGGGCGCGGGGCTTTCCGGGTACGCGCGCGCTGGCACCAAGAGGATCTCGGGCGCGGGACATGGGAAGCGGTTATCACCGAAATCCCGTTCCAAGTGGCCAAATCGAAATTGATCGAAGCCATTGCCTCGCTGATCGCAGACAAGAAACTGCCGATCCTCGCCGATGTGCGCGATGAGAGCGACGAGCAGATCCGCATCGTGCTGGAGCCCAAGAGCCGCACGGTCGAGCCTGACGTGCTGATGGATTCGCTGTTCCGGTTGACGGAACTTGAGACGCGCGTCTCGCTCAACCTCAATGTGCTCGACGCCAAACGCACACCGCGTGTGATGAGCCTGCGCGAAGTGCTCAGCGAATGGCTGGAGCACCAATTCATTGTGCTTGTCCGCCGCTCCGAATTCCGCCTCGGCAAGATCGACGACCGGGTCGAGCTGCTCGACGGCTATATCGTCGCCTATCTCAATCTCGACCGGATCATTGCGATCATCCGTTATGAGGATGAGCCCAAGAAATTGATGATGGCCGAGTTCGAGTTGAACGACCGCCAGGCCGAAGCAATCCTCAACATGCGGCTGCGCAATTTACGTAAGCTGGAAGAGATGGAGCTCCGGCAGGAACGCGAAGACCTGCTCGCCGAACGCGAAGAGCTGGATAAACTGATTAACTCGAAAGCCCGCCAGAAAACGCGGATGAAGAAGGATCTGGCCGGCCTCCTGAAACGCTATGGCGCCGATACCGAACTTGGCCGCCGCCGCACCTTCCTGGAAGAAGCC
>Ga0209345_10000584_pt1 | contig 46112 bp, 50 predicted proteins | sample Cruoilmetagenom7_FD_187294 | JGI IMG/M metagenome (GOLD analysis project Ga0209345, IMG submission 187294) | Oil polluted marine microbial communities from Coal Oil Point, Santa Barbara, California, USA - Sample 7 (SPAdes) (version 2) | ecosystem: Environmental > Aquatic > Marine > Oil seeps ...
GGTTACGTCGGCTATTGGTAAATCCGCGCAGCGGAACTCAATGCGGCGTTGAAAGGGTCTACAATCGCATCTTCTGGTTGGAAAAGGTGCTTCTTGCCAACGAGCAAGTTCAACTTGCAAAATGGCGTCAAAAAATCGAACGATCTGGCCAGTATTCGCACATGAAAATCGGCCATGATCTGCGCGTCGCTGTATCGTCCATTCTTCATCGTAAATCTCCTCAGATATCTTGCCGAGAAAATTCTACTTTTGAACACCACTAATTTTAGGGGGGATTACCCTTCCTCTTTGCCCTGAACCGACGAAGTCACCGCTTTTTTCGTGAAAACGGTTATGTCCCGAGAAACTGAATGGGGCGCGATGCTCCGCCGGGGCACTATTACAGTGTGATCGTCGCCCGCGTGGATGACAGGCGCGACCTGGTTGGGCTGTGCAACGGCACCTTGGCGTATAACGAGGCGCTGTCGCAATCGGGTTGGGCCGCACCCCAGGCCCATCTTGATCCACTTGACCTGCGCCCCAGCCAGCTGTTGGAAAGCGGTGCTCACCGGGCCTCTGCCCAGGCCGTGGTGCAGGGCCACGCCGATTTCGCCGCGCTGGATGCGGTCAGCTGGGCCTTGATGAGGCGGCATGATCGGTTCGCCCCCCATCTGCGCGAGGTGGCCCACACGGCACCGACCCCGGGCCTGCCGCTGATCACGGCGAAAGGGGGCGACGCGCGGGGCTTGCACGCCGCAGTTGCGCAGGGCGTCGCGCAGCTCTCGTCTCAAGATCGCGACACGCTGCACCTGCGCGGATTGGTTTGGATTCCCGCTGACAGCTATCGGTCACAGCCGATCCCCAAACCGCCCGGCGAATAGACCGCAAGACCGGCAATCCGCCCACTTTCCCCGGCGGAAACCGGCATTTCGCCGTTGCATTCTTGCTAAAACTACGCCCTACTCTCGGCTTGAAACAACTGACTGCTGCCGCTTTGAAAGATACTCACCAGACCTCGGGCGACGCGCCCGTCATCGAAATTCGCGACCTTCACAAAAGCTTTGGGGCCCTGGAGGTTCTGAAAGGCGTCGACATGATCGCGCCGCGGGGCCACGTGATTTCCCTGATCGGATCGTCCGGGTCGGGTAAATCCACCCTTTTGCGTTGTGCCAACCTGTTAGAGGACAGCCAGCAGGGCGAGATCCTGTTCGAAGGGGAACCGATCCAATGGCGTGGCGAAGGGCTGCACCGTCATCCCGCCGACCGCCACCAAGTCACGCGCATTCGCACCAACCTGTCGATGGTTTTTCAGCAGTTCAACCTGTGGTCCCACATGACCATTCTTGAAAACGTGATGGAGGCGCCAGTGACGGTGCTGAAACGCGACCGCGCCGAGGTCGAAGCTGCCGCGCGCAAGTATCTGGACAAGGTCGGCATTGGCGACAAATGCGATGCCTGGCCCGCGCAGCTGTCGGGGGGGCAGCAGCAACGCGCCGCCATCGCGCGCGCGCTGTGCATGGAACCCAAGGCGCTGTTGTTTGACGAACCCACCTCGGCGCTGGACCCCGAATTGGAACAAGAAGTCGTCAAGGTCATCAAGGATCTGGCCGCCGAAGGGCGCACCATGCTGATCGTCACCCATGACATGCGCATGGCGGGCGATGTGGCCGATCACGTTGTTTTCCTGCACCAAGGGAAAATCGAAGAAGAAGGGCCTCCTGATCAGCTCTTCCACAATCCGAAAACGGAACGGTTGCGCGGATTTCTGTCCGCAACCGTGCCGTCTTAATCATGAACCAAGGGAGTATCCATATGAAAAAGCTTATCCTTTCCACCGCAGCCCTGGCGCTGAGCGCGGGTTTCGCGCTGGCGGACACCGTACGCATGGGCACCGAGGGCGCCTATGCGCCGTGGAACTTCATCAACGACGCTGGCGAAGTTGACGGGTTTGAACGCGAGTTGGGCGACGAGCTGTGCAAGCGCGCCGAACTGGAGTGCACCTGGGTGACCAACGAATGGGATTCGATCATCCCCAACCTGGTCTCGGGCAACTACGACACCATCATCGCCGGCATGTCGATCACCGCCGAGCGTGACGAAGTCATCGACTTTACCCAAGCCTACACGCCGCCCGACCCCTCGGCCTATGTTGCCCTGTCGGCAGATGTGGACCCGGCCGGTGGCATCGTTGCCGCACAGGCCGCAACGATCCAGGCGGGGTTCATCGCAGCGCAGGGCTGGACCCTGGTTGAATTCGCAACCCCCGAAGAAACCGTCGCCGCCGTGCGCTCTGGCGAAGCAGATGCGGTTCTGGCCGACAAAAGTTTCCTGGACACCGTGGTTGGATCTGACGGCCTGGTGATGCTGGAACGCATGGAACAGATCGGCGGCGGCGTCGGCATGGGCGTTCGTGAAAGCGACGGCGAGCTGAAAGCAACCTTCGATGCGGCGATCCAGTCGATGAAGGATGACGGCACGCTGAACGCGCTGATCACCAAGTGGGAAGTGGCCTCGACCTTCTAAGCCCCCCCTTACGACAAAGGGCCCGTGCGTTTGCCGCGCGGGCCCATTTCCCGGACCGAACATGTTCCAATACTGCGCAGATCCTGAAACGCTTGAGGGGTTCAAGTGGCTGTCCTGTTATCTGACAACAGGCAAGCACATGAATTTCTATTGGTCGTTTCTGACCGTGCTGGCCCTGTTGGCCATCACCGCCCCCACGGCCTTGGCGTTCGGGTTCTTTGGCGCAACCGCTGCGCGCAGCCCGGTGCCACCGCTGCGCTGGCTGGGCAAAACCTATACCTCAATCGTGCGTGGCGTGCCCGACATCGCCTTTTTCCTGTTCTTCGTGATCGCGCTGGATCAGGGCTTTGAATGGATGCGCCATCAGGTGATCTGCCCCGATTGGTCTGAACCGATCCGCCAGGGCAATGATTTCCTGGTCTGCCCCGAAGCAAAACTGCCGCTGTCAACGTCGCCCCAGTGGATCCACGAGGTCTATGGCTTTTTCCTGGCGGTGTTGACCTTTGCCATCGTGTTTGGCGCCTTTGCTGCCAACGTGTTGTTTGGCGCCATGCGCGCCGTGCCGCGTGGCCAGATCGAAACCGCCGAGGCCTATGGCATGAGCCACCGCCAGGCGTTCTGGCGAGTGCTGGTGCCGCAAATGTGGATGTATGCCCTGCCCGGCCTGGGCAATCTGTGGATGATCCTGATCAAGGCGACACCGCTGCTATTCCTGCTGGGGGTCGAAGACATCGTGTACTGGGCGCGTGAACTTGGCGGGACGGTAAACGCCCGCTTCACCGCCTATCCGCATGGCGACTGGCGCATGTGGTATTTCCTGGCGCTGCTGGTGTTTTATCTGGGCTTCACCCGCGTGTCCGAGATCGCAATTGAGCGCCTGAACCGCCGCCTGTTGAAAGGCCAAGCCATCGCGGGAGGGGGATCATGAGCTGCATTCAGACGATCCAGGATTATGCCCTGCGCTCGATCGGGCTGGGCGAACGGTTGCTGCCAAAATCCGATTTCACCCTGTGTCAGCAGTTTACGCTGATTGGCTCAGGCATGATCTGGAACATCTACTTTGGCGCGCTGGCGCTGATCATCGGGTTCTTCATCGCCTCGGCTGTGGCCATGGGCAAGGACGCGCGCACGCCTTGGCTGCGCAAACCTGCGGAATGGTTCATCTTTGTGTTCCGCGGATCACCCTTGTTCATCCAATTCTTCTTTGCCTATTTCCTGTTTCTGAAACTGAAACAGGCGGGGTTTATGCCTTGGCTGACCTCGGCCCAAGCGGGCGCGTTGGTGGTGCTGATCCTGAACACCGCCGCCTATTCCGGCGAGATTTTCTTTGGCGCGCTCAGGGCCGTGCCGCGCGGCGATATGGAGGCGGCGGATGCTTATGGCATCACCGGCTGGACCCGGTTTCGGCGCATCACATGGCCGACCATGCTGCGGCTGGCCTGGCCCGCTTACACAAACGAAGCCATCTTTCTGTTCCATGCCACGACGCTGGTGTTCCTGTCGGGTTTTCCGATCTGGAAGCAAAAGGGGGACGCGCTGTATTACGCCAAGTATTTCGCCGACCAAACATTCAACCCGTTTGTCCCTTACCCTATCCTGGCAGGGTATTTCATCCTGCTGACCTTGGCTGTGATCGGGCTGTATGGCATGATCAACAAACGTCTGAACCGCCACCTGCCGCAGGAAAAGCGGCGGCGCATTCGGATCCGTCCCAATCTGATCCGATAACCGGCTTCACCCCCGTGTCAGACGCTCCTCAGGATCGATCCACGCGGGTTGACGCTCGCGCAGACATGGTATCCGGTGGCCTCACTGCGTTCGGCCCGCGCCCCCCGCCCCTGGCTTGCGCCCCCGGTATGGGGCACGCGGTGGCGCTTTTCGCCTTTGCGAAAAGCGCCACGCCCAACCGACAGAGGTGCCGCAAGGCAGCAATGACGGGCGGGAGGGCCCGCTTGACGGAAATCCGCCTGCCCCCCTTGCCCCGTTTCAAGACCTCGGCTAGGGTCGCCCTCACAATTTGATCAAATTTGGTGACTCATGAGGATCGGCATCCTTCAAACCGGCCATGCGCCGGACGAGGTTCAGGGCGACCTGGGCGACTATGCAGACATGTTCCAGCGGCTGCTGGATGGGCGTGGCGACACGTTCACAACCTTCAATGTGGTTGACGGACAGTTCCCCGAGGACCCCGGGATTGCCGATGGCTGGCTGATCACCGGATCAAAACACGGGGCCTATGAGGACCACGCCTGGATCCCGCCACTGGAACAGCTGATCCGCGACATCCGCGACAGCGGCAAGCCGCTGATCGGCGTCTGTTTCGGCCATCAGATCATTGCACAAGCCCTGGGGGGCAAGGTCGAAAAGTTCGACAAGGGCTGGGTCATTGGCCGCCAGACCTATGATTTCGGTGACGAAGTCCTGGCCCTGAACGCCTGGCATCAGGACCAGGTAATCGAACTGCCCGAGGGCGCACAGGTCATCGCCTCGAACGATTTCTGCGCCAACGCGGCGCTGATCATCGGCGAGAGTATCCTGACCATTCAGCCCCACCCGGAGTTCAACGCAGCGATGATCGACGCCCTGATCACCCACCGGGGCAAGGGCAACGTGCCCGACGACCTGATCGCACAGGCCGAGGCCGCGTTGACCACACCCACATCAAACACAGCTTTCGCCGACCGTATGCTGGCGTTTTTCAACAAGGGGGCCAAGTGATGGCCGACTGGATCAAGACCCTGCCCGAAGGGGCGCAAACCTATCTGGATGGCAAACGTCTGGACGAGGTTGAATGCATCATCAGCGACCTGCCCGGCATTGCCCGCGGCAAGGCCGTACCTGCGAAAAAATTCGCGAAACAAGACTATTTCCACCTGCCTGACAGCATCTTTTATCAAACCATCACGGGGGACTGGGGCGAAGCTGCGGGCGAAGAAGGCTTCATTGAACGCGACATGATCCTGGAACCGGACATGTCCACGGCCACCGCCGCGCCCTGGACCGGCGACTGGACCCTGCAAGTGATCCACGACGCCTTTGATCGCAACAACGACCCGATCGAATACGCGCCGCGCAACGTGCTGAAACGGGTCGTTGACCTGTATCACAAACAGGGTTGGGAGCCGATTGTCGCGCCAGAAATGGAATTCTATCTGGTCGCACGCAACCTGGATCCCGCTGAGCGGATCAAACCCATGATGGGCCGCTCAGGCCGCCCCGCCGCTGCGCGCCAGGCCTATTCCATGACGGCCGTGGATGAATTCGGCCCCGTGATCGACGACATCTATGATTTCGCCGAGGCCCAGGGTTTTGAAATCGACGGCATCACCCAAGAGGGCGGCGCGGGCCAGTTGGAAATCAACCTGGTCCATGGCAACCCCATGAAGCTGGCCGACGAAGTATTCTATTTCAAACGCCTGATCCGCGAGGCCGCCCTGCGCCACGACTGTTTCGCTACCTTCATGGCCAAACCGATCGCCGAAGAACCCGGCTCGGCCATGCATATCCACCATTCGGTGATTGATCGCGAAACCGGACAGAACATCTTTTCCGGCCCTCAAGGCGGCGATACGGACGCGTTTTTCCACTTTATTGCAGGCCTGCAAAACCATCTTCCCAGCGTCATCGCGGTGCTGGCGCCCTATGTGAACAGCTATCGCCGGTACGTCAAAGACAACGCCGCCCCCATCAATCTGGAATGGGCGCGCGATAACCGCACCACAGGCATTCGCGTGCCGCTGTCCAACCCCGCCGCGCGTCGGGTCGAAAACCGCATCGCGGGCATGGATTGCAACCCGTATCTGGGCATCGCGGCCTCGCTTGCCGCAGGCTATTTGGGCCTGATGGAGGAAAAACGCCCGACCGCTCAGTTCAAGGGCGACGCCTATGATGGCGAAGAGGCTATTCCCAGCGGTCTGGATCAGGCATTGGAGATCTTCGACGCCGCAAAGGACATGCATGAGGTATTGGGCCCGGAATTCGCCCGTGTCTATTCCATCGTGAAACACACGGAACACGCAGAGTTTCTGCAAGTTATCAGCCCTTGGGAACGCGAGCACCTGCTGTTGAACGTCTAAAACTTTTGCTGGACCGGGTGCCCCTGCCCCCGGTCCGGCCCCCTGCGTTACTGGGTCATGATCCCGTCGGCCACCATCCGCTCCCACACTTCGCCGCGACCTGTTCTGCTTCCGCTCGGCGAGTCCAGGATGATCCTGAAGGACCTGTTCGGGCTCGACCTCTTCGCCGGCCCCGCTGAACACGGAGGCATAGACTGTCATCGTCGATAAACATTGGCGCCACATGAGAGAATTCGACGCGCGCGTCGAGCACATTGCCAAACCATTGGCACCCCGCACAATATGCGCGGCCTCCCTTGGCTTTCCAAAGCTAAATGCATCCATGGCCACAACAGGGGCAAAAACCGCCTCATTGAAAAATTTTTCGTATATTCGAATGCAACCTGTTGCGCGTGACCAAACCAGTGGGCCACATATGAATTTCTTCTTTGCCATTTCTTCATTTTGGAATTTCATCTTAAAGGCATCGAAACCGCCGGGCCTACAGTTGTCGTCATAAGCAATTCCGTCGCGAAAGGCCCTGATCCACCTGATGCATGTATCCGCAAGGGTCATTTGGCGGAAAGCGGCACCGCTCGCATCAACATAGATCAAACAGTGTCGCGTTGTTGGTCATAGGCATGCCGCTCCCGCTTCATCACCTCCAAGTCCTGCAACCGGGCCTCTTACAGACCATGACGCGCAGCGCCTCAATATTCTCGTTGCCTGTGGCCGCATCTGTTTGAGCAGAAGTGTGGCCCCGAAAGGCCTGTCGCAACGTAGCCTCTCGCGCCTCGGGCGTCGTGGCACGGGGCTGGGTTGTGTAATCAGGCGTTTCGACCTGAACCGCAGAGCCGACGATCAGGAAAAGAACGGGAAAGGGGATCATGGCGACTCACTTACTCCTCATGCAAGCGAAAGGCACTTCCGGACTCTTTTAGTCACATTAAGGATTCCATTCTCGCCGCCAAATCGGCAAAACCACGCCATTCACATCCTAACATCCTGTTTTGTAACGACTATATGACAACCACAACTCTACTCCACCCGCTCATGGAGGCAAAAAACGCTCGCATTGACGCGGATACTCGAATAGTGTTTTTCCGAAGATAAGTTTCGGGTATTCCGAAAGGGCCGGGACGCAAAATAAATCCAGAGCAGGACCGTGACATGACCCTCGCCCCCAACGTCTATGACGCCGAACCCATCCCCGAAGCGGCCCGCGCCGAGATCGACCGACTGCTGCAATCGGGCGATCTGTTCCGCTATACCGCCCCGCAAAACGCCCCCGTTTCTCTGCTCGAGGCCGAGTTTGCCGACATGATGGGGGCGAAATACGCGCTGGCCGTGGCCTCCTGTTCCGCCGCGCTGTTCCTGTCTCTCAAGGCGCTGAACCTGCCGCGCGACGCCAAGGTGTTGATCCCGGCCTTTACCTTTGCCGCCGTGCCATCGTCCGTCGTCCACGCGGATTGCCAGCCAGTGCTGGTCGATGTCGGCGCAAATTACCGCGTGAACATGGCAGATTTCACCACCAAGCTGACAGATGAAGTCGGCGCGGTGATCATTTCCCATATGCGCGGCCACACCTCGGACATGGACGCGATCATGGATCTGTGCGACGCCGCTGGCGTGCCGGTGATCGAAGACGCCGCCCATTCGCTGGGCACGCTGTGGCACGGTCGCAAAATCGGCACGATCGGCAAGATCGGCTGTTTTTCGTTCCAGAGCTATAAGATGCTGAATGCCGGCGAAGGCGGCATTCTGATCACGGATGACGCCGAACTGGTGGCGCGCGCCGTCATCATGTCGGGCGCCTATGAGCATAACTGGAAAAAACACAAGGTCCCGCACGGCGACAATACCACAGCGTTGGAAGATGCTTTTGCCAAATGGCAGAACAAACTGCCGCTGTATAATACGCGCCTGTCAAACCTGTCCGCCGCCGTGATCCGCCCACAATTGGGCGAGCTGACCCGCCGCGTGACGGATGGGTTGAAGAACCACGACTATGTCGCCGACCTGTTGAACCAAAGCCCCTGGATCGACGTGCCCCCGCCGCTGGCCCCCGAAACGCGCGCCCCGGATTCGATCCAATTCAACCTGGTTGGCATGTCCGATGACGACACCCGCGCTTTTGCTGCGGCGGCCAAGGAACGTGGCGTGTCGGTGCAGGTCTTTGGCATGAACGAAGACAACGCGCGCGCCTTTTGGAACTGGCAGTTCATTGGCGATCAGGGTCCGCTTGAGGGCACCCGCGAGATGTTGATGCGCGCCTGTGACACTCGCCTGCCTGTGCGGTTGCAGCAACCGCAGCTCGACTTTATCGCAGGGGCTTTGGTTGCTGCGGCCCAAGACGTGAAGGGCCGCGAACTGGCCTATGGCACTTAAGCCTGACGGCCTGAGACATGTCACAAGGACGGGCCGAAGGGGTCGCCCTTTTTCGTCCCGGCGCTGCGGGGTGGGAGGCCACATCCCCGCCCCGCACGATCGGTCACCAGGGTGGGAGCGGCGCCGGGCCGCCCTCACAACAGGCGCAATGCCCCGTTCAGCCACGGCATTTCCACCAAAGCTGGTTCGACGATCAGCTCGGACAACAACGGGCGCAACCTTCCGGCGACATCGCCTGGCATATCGCCCAACACCTCGCGCCGCGCGGTCAGGGAAATACAACGCGTCAGCGGGTCAAACGGCAAGGGCATAAGGTCCGCCGCGCCCCGGAACCGTTGCGCACGCAGAAACCCCAGCGGCGTCAGGATCGTCCAGCCGGCCCCGGCGGCGACCATCGCCATAATGGCGTGATAGCTGTCCAGTTCAAACCGGTGATCCAGCCGCAGGTTCTGTGTTGCCAGGTGGCTGGCAATCTGACGCCCCATATGGTGGCGTCCGGTATACTGGATCAGGGGCAGCGCACGCAGATCTGCCAGCGAGGCCCCTGCCCCTTTGGGCACGGCGGCAACAAAGGGTTCCTGCATCAGCGGATGGACCTCCATCCAGGCCGCGCTGGCCCCCATGTCTGCGGCGACGATCACGTCCAATGCACGCGCATCCAATAGGTCGAACAACCGATGCGAGGCGCCAGTCTCCAACAGGAATTGGGTCGAACTCAGGTCGCCCGCCATCTGCGATAAAAGACGCGGCGTGACGTCTGCGTCAAAGTCTTCGATCATGCCCAGGCGGAACCGGGTCAGGCTGGACAGGTCCTGCATTGCCAATTCGGCGCGGGCCTGTTCGGCCTCGTTCAGGATCGATTGCGCCCGGCGGCGAAACAGCGCGCCCGCCGGGGTCAGGATCAGCGGGCGGGCGGACCGGTCCAACAGGATCGCCCCAACCGCGTTTTCCAGATTGCTCAGCTGCTGCGACACCGACGACGGGCTGGCGCCCAACCGCCGCGCGGCGGCTGAAATCGACAGCTCATCCGCCGTGGCCGTAAAGACCTCGATGCCCCAAAGGGTGATCCGCCCAGCGGTTTCGACCATGGCGCGGTCCTCCGTGTCATTTCAGGGCGCAACCCGGTCGGGATGTGGGCTCAGCCCATGCCAGACAGTTTCGACTGCAATTCAGCCAGCTGTTTCTTGATCGCGTCCAGCTCTTCGGATTTGTCGCCCTCAGTGGGTGCAGCCCCGCCGCCTTCGCCGTCCGAACCAGCCTCAGGCGTTCCGGGCCATCCGCCCATCATCGCCTTCATAAAGGCCTCTTGCTGCGCTTGCATTGCTTCCAGCCCCGGCATACCGGCCATCGGGCTGGGCATGCCCCCCATGCCGCCCATCATCTTGGACTGGCCATCGCGCAGCATTTCGAAACTGGCGGCCAGGAATTGCGGCACAACGCTTTGCGCCTGGGTGGTATAGGAGCGCACCAAATCGGTCAGCACATCCACCGGCAGCACGCTTTCGCCGCGGCTTTCGTGTTCCGCCACGATCTGCAACAGGTATTGCCGGGTCAGGTCATCGCCGGACTTCAGGTCGATGATCTGCACCTCGCGCCCTTCCCGGATGAAGCCAGCGATATCATCCAGCGTCACGTAATCCGAGGTCTCGGTATTATAGAGTCTGCGGCTCGCATAGCGCTTGATCAGCAGCGGTTGGTCTGTTTTGGCCATTTTGCTTGCCCTCCCCAGGGAATTTCAATTCGCGTGTCGCGGTGCAGCAAAAGCCTACGCCAGTGCAGAAAGAAAAGGCAAGCGCTGCGCAGAAAAAACCGCGTACGCCAGCGTATGGAAATGCAAAAGGGCGGGCCCGAAAGGGTCCGCCCAGTGTGGGATCAAGCTGACAGGGAGGAGGTGCCAGCGATCTCAGACTTGCTGCGCAGGCGGGAGGGCCCGCGCGTTCCACGCTTACTTCGCGGTGGCTTTCTTGGCAGCCTTGGCAACGTCGTCAGACGCTTTTTTCACGGCGGCCTGAGCTTCTTCGCCCATGTCTTTGCCAGCGGCCAGCATCAGCTCAACGGTTTCAGCTTGCACTTTTTTCGCAACTTCAGCGAAGGCGGCCATGTTTTCAGCAGCCAGCTCGGCCTGGGTCGAAGCGAAGTCAGTCATGGCTTTCGAGTAGTCGGCGGCTTCTTCTTTGGCAGCAGCGACGTCACCCATCTTGGTCAGGGTCTCTTTGGTCCATTTGGTCGAAATCTCGGCCGATTTGTCAGCGGCTTCCAGCGCGACTTTGGTCATTTTCTCGCCCATGGCAGCCTGGGTTTTGAAGGCGTCCTGGATGGCGGACATGTCCACGGGGAACGCACCCATCATTTCTTGCATCATCTTGCTGTAATCTTGGGTCTTGGTCATGGATCTTCTCCGGTTCGGTCAGGCCCTGTGGCCCGGTTCATTTCTCAACTGCAACCAATATGCATGCTGCACCGCAGCAATTCAAGTTTTTTCTGCGGTGCAGCATATGAAATTTTCATGAACCAAAGAAAATCAAGGGGTTGGCTTAGCCACCACATAGGTGCCCGGTGCCGGGGCGAGTGCTTCAATGCCAGAATCACCCGGAACGCGAGCGGGGATCTGTTTGCCAGACCGCTTCTTCAGCCAGCCTTCCCAGCGCGGCCACCAGGACCCCTCGTGGAACGTCGCCCCCTTCTGCCAGGCCTCGGGCGTTTCCGCCCAATCGTCATTGGTATAGTGGCCGTATTTCTTTTTCGACGGTGGATTGACGATGCCCGCGATATGACCGCTTTCGGACAGGATGAAGGTCTTGTTGGTCGATCCCATCTTGCGCACACCACGATAGCTGGACCGCCAGGCGGCGATATGGTCGGTCTCGCAGGCAATGGCACAGACCGGCACATCGACGTCCTCGATCGACAGGGCCTCGCCCAACAGCGGCATGGCGTCGCCGTCCTTGGCGAACCGGTCGCCCTGGCACAGGTGGCGCAGGTATTGCACGGTCATCTTGGCGGGCAAGTTGGTGCCATCACCGTTCCAGAACAGCAGATCGAACGCCGGCGGGGCTTCGCCCAGCATATAGCTTTTGATCGCCGGGCCATAAATCAGGTCGTTCGATCGCAGATAGCTGAAGGTGCGCGACATGAAGAACTTGTCCAGATACCCCTTTTGGCCCACCTCTTCTTCGATGCCATCGACGAAATCATTGTCTAGGAACACGCCGACCTCACCACGATCCGAGAAATCGGTCATGGTGGTAAAGAAGGTGGCGGATTTGATCGATTTGTCACCGCGTTTCTTCATCAAGGACAGGGTCAGCGACAGGGTCGTGCCCGCGATGCAATAGCCCACCACGTTGACCTGCTTTTGCTTGGTGATCGTCTTGACCTGATCGATCGCGGCCAGATAGCCCTCTTCGATATAGTCCTCCAGCCCGACATCGGCATAGGTCGCGTCGGGGTTCACCCAGCTGGCCACGAATAGGGTATAGCCCTGATCGACGATCCATTTGATCAAGCTGTTTTGTGCCTTCAGGTCCAGGATATAGAACTTGTTGATCCAGGGCGGAAAGATGATCAGCGGCGTGGCGTGCACCTGTTCGGTGGTCGGCGCGTACTGGATCAGCTCCAGCATTCGGTTGCGGAACACGACCTCACCAGGGGTGGCGCCGATGTTTTCACCGATCGTAAAGGCCGTGTCATCGGCCAGGCTGATCACCAGCTCGCCGTTGTTGGCCTCGAGGTCACGCACCAGGTTTTGCAGACCATCGACCAGCGACTGGCCCTCGGTCTCGACGGCCTTTTCCAAGGCTTCGGGGTTGGTGCCCAGAAAATTGGCGGGTGACATCAGATCGACGATCTGCTGGCTGAAATACTCCAACCGGTTCTTGTCCTGATCCTCAAGCCCCTCCAAGTCCTTCACGGCGCCCATCGTGGCCTCGGATTGGAACATATATTGTTGCTTGAGGAAGTTGTAATAGGGGTTGCTCTCCCACAACGGATTGGCAAAGCGGCGGTCCTTGGGCGTCGGATCTTCGGGCGCCTTTTCTGCGGCGACCAGCGCGTGCTGTGCTTCGACCGCATGTTTCAACGTCTTGCCCCAATAAGAGATCTGATGCTCCAGCATCTTTCCCGGGTTCGACAGCATCTCGGACATGTAAGCCGCAGCCGCTTTCATGTACAATTCCTGGCTGGGCGCCTGAAGGCTTTGACGTACCGGATTGCGGTTCGACATGGCAGCGACCAGACGGGAGGACAGTTCTTCGATCCGGGCCAAGTTGGCCTGCAACTTGTCCGTGTTTGCGCCGCCGTCCGGACCCATGTCTTTTTGATCAGTTGTCATATTCCGCTTTCCGCTCTAGTCTTGCTGCAAGTGCAGCATCGTGTGAGAGTGCCTGTTTACAAGGCATAGCGGAGCCGCAGGCGAAAAAGCAAAGGGTAAATTGAATGCGTTACATGGCCACCTACGACCTGATGGAGACCATTCGCAACACGAATCAATGGTTGGGCGCGACCGCGTCCGCCATGGGGTCTTACCCTGCGACCGCGTTGTTCCCTGGCCCAATGTTTCAGATGATGGCAGCCTGGGGTGAGGTGACCGAACGGTCGTTCCACCGCATGACCTGCAAGCCCGATTGGGCCATCGACAGCATCCCCGGCGTTGACGGGCGCGACCATGTTGTCACGGTCCACAAACTGGTCGAACGCCCGTTTGGTGATCTGATCCATTTCCACGTCAATGACCGCGAACCGATGGAACGCCGCGTGCTGTTGGTTGCGCCCATGTCGGGCCACTATGCGACCCTGCTGCGGTCGACCGTCAAAAGCCTGCTGCCGGACTGTGATGTCTACATCACCGATTGGCACAACGCGCGCGATATTCCGGTCAGCAAAGGCAAATTCGACGTCGAGGATTACACCCTGTATCTGGTTGAATTCATGCGCCACCTGGGCCCTGACATCAACGTCATCGCCGTCTGTCAGCCCGCGCCGCTGACCCTGGCCGCCACCGCCTATCTGGCGGAAATCGATCCTGAGGCGCAGCCCCAGACCCTGACTCTGATCGGTGGGCCGATCAACCCGGACGCCGCCGCAACAGACGTCACCGATTTCGGCGCCCGTGTCACCATGGGCCAGTTGGAAGAGGCCGCGATCCAGCGGGTTGGCTTCAAATATGACGGCACTGGCCGCATGGTCTATCCGGGCCTGTTGCAACTGGCCGGGTTCATGTCGATGAACGCGGAAAACCACAGCAAGGCCTTTACCGACCAAATGCTGCGGGCCGCCAAGGGTGAAACCTCGGATCACGACAAGCACAACAAATTCTATGACGAATATCTGGCTGTGATGGACATGACGGCGGAATTCTATCTGTCGACCGTCGAACGCATCTTCAAGAACCTCGAAATCGCGAACAACGACTTTGTCGTGGATGGGCACAAGGTCGATATCGGCAAGATCACCGATGTGGCCGTAAAAACGGTCGAAGGGTCAAACGACGACATCTCGGCGCCTGGCCAATGCGTCGCGGCGTTGGACCTGTGCACAGGCCTGTCGGATGACAAGAAAGCCAACCATCTGGAACCCGGCGCGGGCCATTATGGCATCTTCGCGGGCAAATCCTGGCGGCGCAACATTCGCCCGCTGGTGTTGGACTTCATCGACGCAAACGCCGGGCGCCATGCGCAGCAGGCAGCCAAGAAACGCAAGGTCAAGCTGAAGGCGGTCTGACCGCCCCAGCCCGCAAGTTACCGAAGCATCAAGGGCTGCGCCATCCATCGGCGCAGCGCATCCGTCACCCGCGCGGGGGTTTCCAGCGTGGGCAGATGGCCGGCCTCTTCGATCACCTCAAGCGCGGCATAGGGGGCCAGTTCGGCCATGAATTCGTGCCGCTTCACGGGCGTCATCCGGTCATGGGCGCCGCACAGGATCAACGCAGGCACCTTCATCTGACGCAGTACCTTTTGCGCATCAGGGCGCCGTTGCAGCGCACGCGATTGACGAATGAATACGCCGGGGCCGAAATCATAGGCCATGTCGATCACCAGTTGCAGGATGCGGTTGCGTTCGGGTCCTGGTGCGAAATTGTCAGCCGGAAGCGCGGCGGCAATGGCTTCGTCCAGACGACCCGCATTGGCCTTGACGATCTGCGGCTCGCGCCAGGCCGCCTGTTCGGGCGTTTCCGCCAGCGGTGTGGTGGACATCAGCGCAATGCGCGTCACCCGTTCTGGCGCGCGGCGCAGCACTTCCATGGCGACGATCCCGCCCATCGACAACCCGGCCAGCGCAAACCGGTCGGGGGCTGCGGCCAGAACCTCGCTGGCCATTTCGCGGATGGTTCCGGCTTGCGCGATATGGGCGACCTGGACCGTCATTTCACGGGACAAGTCATTGATCTGGGGCGCGAAAAGGCGCGCATCACACATCATGCCGGGGATCAGGACCAGCGGTTCGCTCATGGCTGCCTCATTGTTTGGTTTGCGGGCAACCTGCCCGGCTTGGCGCGCCCGCGCAAGTCCGAAGTCCCGTCACAGGCCGCGCATCCACGCGATGATCCGCTCAGCGGTCGGCGTGGTGCGGCCCGGGCTCATGATATCGCCCGCGATCACGTGGTTGAACGGATCCATGCCCGCCTGAGGCGTAACAGGGTCAATCGCCACCGGCCCGCCCCAGTGCGCCGCAAGATCTTCGACCGCGGCCCCGTCAATCACCTGATCTTCGGGGGAATACAGGATCAACGCAGGTGTGGTCAGACCGCTGTAATCCGCCCCGCGCGCTGTTTTCACCATGGCCGCCATCGGCAACAGGGCGACAGACGGATAACTTTCGGTCCAGAACTGCGCCTGCTCGGCGCTTTGGGTTACAAAACTGCGCGTGTCGCCAACCAACAGATGCAGCCAGTCGCGCGCCTTGGGCCAGGTCAGCAGCAAGGAGGCCCGGTTCTTGATGCGGAAATTCGGGGAGATCATCGCAATCCCCGCCACACGCGCCGACATTTCACCATCCAACAGCGCCAATGTGGCCAGGGTTGCACCGGTCGACGTCGCCAGGATGACGACGTTGTCGCCCAAGGCGCGACCGACCTCCAGGGCCTCGGCCATGTCGATCATCCAGTCGTTGACATTAGGGCCCGCCAAGGCGTCGGCCGTGCGCCCATGCCCGGCCAAACGGGTGTAAAACAGGTTTGCACCCATTTCTGCCGCCACCAGATCCGGCACCGGGCGGATTTCTTCAGAGGTGGCTGAAAACCCGTGCACATAGACAATGGACAGCGGCGTTTTCGCGCCTGTGGCTGCGGCCCAGACAATGCGTTTTTCCACGCCCGGCACGATGTCGTCAAACACCCCTTCGCGGGTCGCCAGCCATGTCTCCAAATCGTCGCCCAGCCGGATTGGCAATGGGACCGACAGCGCGACCGGCTCACCTGGCACAAAGGCGAAAAACGCCGCCCCCAGCGCGACCAGAAGGATCAGAAACCGGCCCAAGGCCTTGCCAAACAGACGCATCAAATGCGTTCCAACACTTTGAGCAGGCTCTTTTCGATCAGCCGCAGACAGGCGTCATCGGAAAAGCGGTGATCGGCGTTTTTCACAAGCGTCAGGCGCATGTCCGGCCCCTGGGCGTGCTCCAACAGCTTTACCGCCTGCGAGGTCGGGACCGCCGTGTCCTCGGTGCCCTGCAACAGGCGCACGGGGAAATCCAACACCAGCGGCGTGCGCAACACCAACCGGTCGCGCCCGTCTTCGATCAGCCGCTTGGTGATGATATAATCCTCGTCATATTCCGAAGGAATGTTCACGTAACCCTCGCGCTCTAACGTGGCGCGTTGGGCGTCGGAAAATCCCGCCCAGTACCCGTCTTCGGTGAAATCGGGTGCCGCCGCGATGGTCACCAACCCCGCCATGCGGTCAGGGCGTTCGCGCGCCAGCAACAGCGACTGCCAGCCACCCATCGAACTGCCCACGGCGACGATCGGCCCTTCGATCACCCTGTCGACCAGCGCCAGCGTATCTTCGTGCCAATCCCCGATGCAACCATCGGTGAATTCACCTGAGCTGAGCCCATGGCCCGAATAGTCGAACCGCACAAATGCCCGGCCCTGCGCCTTTGCCCAGGCCTCGAGCGCGATAGCCTTGGTGCCTTCCATGTCGGATTTCAGGCCAGACAGGAACAATACCGTCGGCCCCTGCCCGTCCGTCTTGTGATAGGCAATGCGCCGCCCCTGTGCGGTATCCAGATAACTTGCGATCATGTGTCTCTCCATCAGTTGGGGCCAGCTTACCCGGTGACCATTTCGCCGCAATCCCCCGAAAGCGGGAATGTGGCGTTGACTTGGGGCAAGGCGCAGGGCACTTAGCGAAAACACATAACCCGCAACCGGGCGTTCCGTGGGCGCCAAACTGACGAGGAGCTTGGGCATGACCCAGATTTCCCTTACTTTCCCCGATGGCAATAAACGTGATGTCGACGCTGGCGTGACGCCTGCGCAGGTCGCTGCCGATATCTCGAACTCGCTGGCCAAAAAGGCCATTTCGGCGACCGTGAACGGTCAGCATTGGGACATGCAATGGCCCATCACCGAAGACGCCGCCATCGCCATTCACACCATGAAAGACGAAGATCAGGCTCTGGAGCTGATCCGTCATGACTGCGCCCATATCATGGCGCGCGCCGTGCAAGAGCTCTGGCCGGACGTCAAAGTCACCATCGGCCCGGTGATCCAGCATGGCTTCTATTATGACTTCGATCGCGAAGAGCCGTTCACCCCCGAAGACCTTGGCGCCATTGAGGCGAAGATGAAAGAAATCATCAACCGCCGCGATCCCGTCACCACGGAAATCTGGGAGCGGCAGCGCGCGGTCGAGTTCTATGAAGCCAACAACGAGCCTTACAAGGTCGAGCTGATCGAAGCCATTCCGGGCAACGAACCGCTGCGCATGTATTGGCATGGCCATTGGCAGGATCTGTGCCGTGGCCCGCACTTGCAACACACGGGCCAAGTGCCCGCCGACGCGTTCAAGCTGATGAGCGTGGCTGGCGCATACTGGCGAGGTGACAGCGACCGCGCCATGTTGCAACGCATCTATGGCGTCGCGTTCCAGAACAAGGACGGGCTGCGCAAGCACCTGAACATGTTGGAAGAGGCCGCCAAGCGCGACCACCGCAAGCTGGGCCGTGAGATGAACCTGTTTCACATGCAGGAAGAGGCCCCCGGCCAGATCTTCTGGCACCCCAACGGCTGGACCATCTATACGACCTTGCAGGACTACATGCGTCGCCAGCAGACCAAGGGCGGCTATGTCGAGGTGAACACGCCCCAGGTCGTCGACCGCAAACTGTGGGAGGCCTCGGGCCACTGGGAGAAGTACCAGGAACACATGTTCATCGTCGAAGTGGACGAGGAACACGCGCGCGAAAAGTCGATGAACGCGTTGAAGCCGATGAACTGCCCGTGTCACGTGCAGATCTTCAATCAGGGCCTGAAGTCCTATCGCGACCTGCCGCTGCGCATGGCTGAATTCGGCAGCTGCAACCGGTATGAGCCGTCTGGCGCGCTGCACGGCATCATGCGCGTGCGCGGATTTACCCAGGACGACGGGCATATCTTCTGCACCGAAGAACAGATCGAAGCCGAAACCGTGCGCTATATCGAATTTCTGGCCGCGATCTATAAGGACCTGGGGTTCGAAGACTTCCGCGTGAAATTCTCGGATCGCCCCGAAAACCGCGCGGGCTCGGACGAGGTTTGGGACAAATCCGAAGCCGCCTTGATGAATGCCACCAAGGCTGCGGGCTATGAGTTCGAATTGAACCCTGGCGAAGGTGCGTTTTACGGCCCGAAACTGGAGTTCGTGCTGACCGACGCGATCGGGCGCGACTGGCAATGCGGCACGCACCAGGTCGATTTCGTTCTGCCCGAACGGCTGGACGCCAATTACATCGGTGAAGACGGCGCGAAACACCGCCCTGTGATGCTGCACCGCGCGACCTTGGGGTCGTTTGAACGCTTTATCGGCATTCTGATCGAAAGCCACGCAGGCAAACTGCCGTTCTGGATCGCGCCGCGCCAGGTTGTTGTCGCCTCGATCGTGTCGGATGCGGATGATTTCGTGCAAGAGGTCGTGGCGGAACTGCGCGCCGCCGGAGTGCGTGCCGAAGCCGACGTGCGCAACGAGAAGATCAATTATAAGGTCCGCGAGCATTCTCTGGGCAAAGTTCCGGTCATTCTGGCCATCGGCAAGACCGAAGTCGAAGACCGAACTGTTTCAATGCGCCGCCTTGGCGAGAAACATTCGAAGGTTTTGCCGCTGTCCGAAGTCGTGCCGCAGCTTCGTGACGAAGCAACGCCGCCAGACATGAAATGACAACAGACTGAAAGAAAACACAAAAGGGCGCCCTGCGGCGCCCTTTTCATATGCAACTCACAAAATCGTATGTTTCAAGTCCATAACAGAGCCGTGCCACACAGCCCTGTGATTGGCACGTGAGCGGTGTGGCGGACTACCTCTTTGTCATCGCAAACAAGCGATACCAATTTTCTGATGTGAAAAAGAGGATGTCCAAATGACCAACCACGTAAAAACCTTCGCTGTTGCCGGTGCCGTTGCTGCCGCTGTTGTTGCCCACGCTGTTCCCGCATCGGCTGCTGACACCGAAAAGTGCTATGGCGTCTCCCTGGCTGGCCAGAACGACTGTGCCGCTGGCCCCGGCACCACCTGCGCCGGCACCTCGACCGTTGACTACCAGGGCAACGCCTGGAAAGCGGTTGCTGCGGGCTCCTGCACCTCGATGGAACTGCCGGCAATGGCCGATGGTTCGGCCCGCATGGGGTCTCTCGAAGCGCTGGACCGCGACATGGCTGGCTAAGCCATCCCGCGCCTCCGGTCTCAGGCCGGGGGCGCATCAAATTCGGAGTTCCCCATGCTTGATACAACCCGTTTTGATGCCCTGCCCAATGCCGCAGGAATTGGCTATAAACCGCAGCATTTTGCCGATCTGATGGCAGATCCCGGCGCGGTCAAGTGGCTTGAAATTCATGCCGAAAACTACATGGGGGCCGGGGGCCGTCCGCTGGCGCAATTGCGTCACCTGGCCGAACATTTTGCCATGTCCGTACATGGTGTCGGCCTGTCGATCGGCGGCGAAGGCCCGCTGGACGCCGACCATCTGGCACGTCTGAAGCACCTGTGTGACTGGCTGCAACCGGCCAACTTTTCCGAACATCTGGCCTGGTCGACCCACGACAGCGCCTTCCTGAACGACCTGCTGCCCCTGCCCTATACCGACGCGACGCTGGACCGTGTGGCCGACCATATCGACCAGGTGCAAGAGGTCGTCGGACGGCAAATGCTGCTGGAAAACCCGTCATCATACCTGACCTTCGCCGAAAGCACCTGGTCCGAACCGGATTTCCTGCGGGAAATTGCCCGGCGCACCGGCTGTGGTCTGTTGCTGGATGTGAACAACGTCTTTGTATCCGCCACCAATTTGTCGCTCGAACCCCACGCCTATATCGACGCTTACCCGCTTGATCTGGTTCACGAAATCCACCTGGGCGGACATGACGAAGACGAGGACGACCAGGGGCGTCCCCTTTTGATCGACAGCCATGGGGCCGAGATCGTTGATCCGGTCTGGGCGCTGTTTGACTATGCCATTGTGCAAGGTGGCGCGCGCCCGTCGCTGATCGAATGGGACAATGACGTGCCCGATTTCCCGATCTTGCAGGCCGAGGCCGCCCGCGCCGCCAGCCATCTGACACCGGTGCTGACATGAGCGTCACGCAAACTGCTTTTCGCACCGCCATTCTGGATGCCAATCAACCGGTGCCCGGGGGCTTGGTCGACCAGGACGGCACGCCCGCAGGCAAGCGGTTCGACGTCTATCGCAACAACGTCGCCGTCAGCCTGACCGAAGCCATGCAAGCCGCATTCCCGGTGATCTACAAACTGGTGGGCGATGAATTTTTTCACGCTATGGCCGGGATTTACCTGCGACTGCATCCGCCGACTTCTCCGATGATGATGTATTACGGGCAGAGTTTTCCGACATTTCTGGAGCGGTTTGAGCCCGCACAGCATCTGCGATACCTGCCTGATATGGCCCGGCTGGAACTGGCCATTCGCACCAGTTATCACGAGGCGGACGCCGCGCCCTGCGACCCTGCCACGTTGCAAAATATGCCACCCGACCAACTGATGGCCGCAAAAATCACCCTGGCTCCGGCGGTTCAGCTGATCCGCTCAAACTGGCCGGTCCACGCAATCTGGGCGTTCAACATGGTGAACGGGCCACAGCCACAGATGGTGGCGCAGGATGTGCTGATCACCCGCCCAGAATTCGACCCGGTTCTGACGCCCCTGTCCGAAGGGGGGGCCGACTTCATCGACGCCCTGCAAAAGGGCGACGGGTTTGGTGCGGCCCTGGGCCTGGCCACGGCCAAGGCCGCAAATTTCGACCTGACCACCACGCTGGGCGCCCTGATTTCCGGTGGTGCCATCACGACGATTTCCACAGACACCTGATAGAAAAGCCCGAGGGATAAGACATGAACACCTTGATCAACCTGCATAGTTCCGTATTCGCAATGATCGAACGGCGCCTGTCCGGGCACCTGCCGACGCTGGCGCGATTCACCTTTGCCGCCACCCTGCTGATCTATTACTGGCACTCGGCAACATTGAAGGTTGGCGACGGGATCGGCGGGCTGTTTTCCCCGTCTTTGGGGGCCTATGCCCAAATTTTCCCCGGCGCGATGGAGGCTGCGGGCTGGAACACAGACAATCTGACCGGTTTTCACACCTTGGTGGTTCTGGCTGGAACCTGGGCCGAATTCCTGTTGCCCGTCGCCCTTCTGGTCGGGCTGTTCACCCGTCTGGCCGCAGTCGGCATGATCGGGTTCATTGCGGTGCAAAGCCTGACCGACCTGTTCGGCCACGGCGGGATTTCGCATGACGGCACGCTGGGGGCCTGGTTTGACCGGTTTTCCGGCGGTCTGATCCTGGACCAGCGCCTGTTCTGGATCACAATCCTGATCGTTCTGGTGGTGAAAGGCCCAGGCCCCCTGTCGCTGGATCGCCTTTTCAGTAAGCGTCTGGCTGCCTAGCGGCCAGCGCCAACAGGCCACCCACGCCCGCCATGGCAATCGGAAACATGGTAAACACGCCATAGCCGAACGCCCAGAACATGCCCACGGCGGACAGGATCAGCAATAGCCCACCCAACAGCGAAGCCGAGCGCGCCATGGCACCGCCCGCGATTGCCAGGATCGGGGCAACAAGGCCAAAGGCGCGAATGCGCCCGGGGTGGTCGACCTGTTCGGCCAGGTCCGGCACCTCGCCAAACCAGGCGATGAATTCGGTATAGCCATAGCCGAAAAACCCCACCAGCATGCCCCAAAGACCTGCGATGATGCCCAGTACCAGTGCCGCGTTGCGCATGTTATACCTCCTGCTCTTTGGTCTCAGATGGGGGCGTCAGGCGGGCTTGTCCAGCCATTGGGCGCGGGTTTCTGCTGACCATCCCAGGGTCAATTGTCCCTGATCTTCAATCACCGGGCGTTTCATCAAGCTCGGATGGGCCAACATCAGCTGCACGGGGTCGCCGCTGCGCGTGGCCTCATCCAGCCCGCGCCATGTGGTCGAGCGTTTGTTCACCAACGCCCCAGCAAACGCATCAAAGAACCGTTGCATATCCGCATATTCCACCCCGTCCGCGCGAACATCGACCACGTCCAATTTCCGCCCCGCCGCGCCCAACTCCTTGATCGCCTTGCGACAGGTATCACAGTTTTTCAGTCCCCAGATCCGCATCCCGGCATCCCTCGTCATAAATGTTTAACTTGATTTTTTGTCCAGACGGTCCAAACTTCGCGCGCGAGATCAGCTTTTCAGACCTCCGCCTCCTTCTATCAAGGGGCAGCCGGACGACCTGCAAGACCTGGCTGCACGACCTTGCCGCATGATGTGGCAAGACTAACGAAGGAGAAAACGGATGGCTACTGGCACCGTAAAATGGTTCAACACCACCAAAGGCTTTGGCTTCATTGCACCCGACGGTGGGGGCAACGACATTTTTGTCCACATCTCGGCCGTGGAACGCGCCGGGCTGACCGGCCTGGCAGACAATGCCAAGATCGAATTCGAAATGATTGAAGGCCGCGATGGTCGTCAATCCGCTGGCGATCTGAAGCTGCTGGACTAAGCGCACCATCACGACCCCCGCGACCTGACAGGGCCGCGGGGGTCATGCCCCCCCTACCTTCCCCCGGCGTCAAAAGCCCCTAAGCCCGTGCCTTTCATCAGTTGTAAGGATGATGGGATGCCGAACAACCTTCGTGTTACTGACACCCGTTACGATTATATTTTCCACCTGAACATGCCGCGCGACCTGCCTGGCAGAAGCGATCGACCGATGAAATTCAGAGGCCGTGTCAGCGAACGCGCCGCAAATTGAGCCCATGTGCGCACCCGCATCTGCACCGGCAGCGATGCGACCCAAGAAGACGTTTATTTCCCACCGCATTCCATCCTGTATGTTCAGGAAGATTTCAGCCGAGGGCGAGCGCAAACACGAAAAGGCTTGCAATTCACGCGGCAACACCCCATGTCATCCGGGTACGACAGATCTATCCTCCGCCTTCTCTTGCTAGCAGTCGGTTCGATACACCACTGCGCTACCAGGTCGCCACACTGTGTGGGCGACGTTTAAAGGAGAATACGGATATGGCCACTGGCACCGTAAAATGGTTCAACACCACTAAAGGCTTCGGCTTCATCGCACCCGACGACGGCGGCAAAGACGTCTTCGTTCACATTTCTGCCGTTGAGCGCGCTGGCCTGACCGGCCTGGCCGACAACCAGAAAGTCGAATTCGAGCTGGAAGCCGGCCGTGACGGCCGTCAGTCGGCTGGCGCACTGTCGCTGATCGACTAAGGTTTCGTCCCTTTTGGGGATGACGGAAACCGCGGAGCTCAGGCTCCGCGGTTTTTTTATGTCCGCAGGTATTCCACCAACTCGCAGTGCGGATCACTGTCACGCAGCACCATTCGGCTGGCAACAGTCCAGTCATTTGGTGAAAAGGTGGGAAAGAACGTGTCGGCGCCTTCGACGGCCAGGTCGACTTCGGTGATCAGCAACCGGTCCGCCCTTGGCAGAAGGTCGTGATAGACGCGGGCGCCGCCGATGCCATACAGGCGCGCATAACCGTGATCCTGCGCCGCCGCGATGGCCCCGTCCAGCGAATTGAACACATGTTCTGCAGCGACCCCACGCGTGGACACCACCAGGTTCAGGCGGTTTTTCAACGGCTTGAATGGCAGGCTGTCCCAGGTATTGCGCCCCATGATGATCGCCCCGCCCAGGGTCTCACGTTTGAAAAACGCCAGGTCTTCGGGGGCATGCCAGGGAATGTCATTGTCCTTGCCAATGGCGCCATTGCGGTCGCGCGCAGCAATAAGCGTGATCATGGCTACACCGCCACCGGGGCGCGGATGCCCGGATCTGGATCATAGCCGGTAATCTCGAAATCCTCGTATTTGAAATCAAAAATGGAACTGACCTGACGCGTGATGCGTATCTGGGGCAGCGGCTTGGGTGCGCGCGCCAGCTGGGTCTGCACCTGCTCCATATGGTTGGAATAGATATGGGCGTCGCCGATCGAATGCACGAAGTCACCCGGCTCGTACCCCGTCACATGGGCCAGCATATGCAGCAGCATCGCGTAAGATGCGATGTTGAACGGCACGCCCAGAAACATGTCAGCGGATCGTTGATACAGTTGCAAATGCAGCTTGCCGTTCAGCACGCGGACTTGCCACATCGTATGGCATGGCGGCAGCGCCATGGCAGGCACATCGGCCGGGTTCCAGGCGGAAACGATCAACCGGCGGCTGTCGGGCGTGGTCTTGATGTTTTCAACCAGTTCGGCGATCTGGTCGACCTCGCCCACCCGCCCATCGGCGTCAAGTTTGGGGAAATGGCGCCACTGGTGACCGTAAACCGGACCCAGATCGCCGTTTTCGTCGGCCCATTCGTCCCAGATTGAAACACCGTTGTCCTTCAGATAGCCGATATTCGTGTCGCCCGACAGGAACCACAACAGCTCGTGCATGATCGACCGCAGGTGCAGCTTTTTCGTCGTGACCAAGGGAAATCCGTCGGCCATCCGATAACGGCTTTGCAGCCCGAACCAGGACATAGTGCCCGTCCCGGTGCGGTCGGTCGAGACCTCACCATTGTCAAGAATGACCCTCAACGCGTCGTGGTATTGCTGCACCTGTATCCCCCCGTGAAACCCGCCTGTTGCCCCTCAGTCTTAGCCGCCCCGTGCCACAGCGCCAAGTCAGGAATACGCCCACTGACCACTATATCTGGGAAAAACCGCCGCCAGGACCGCCATATGGCGTAGGGGCCAAAGAACCACACCCGGGGACAAAATGGCCTGCCCAGCCTTGAAATGTTGACAAGAACGGCCCGCAATGGATTGATTGCACAAAACAAAACACACGAGGCAGGACAACATGAAACGCTTTATCGGCATCGGGCTGATCGCCCTCGGCGTGGTTGCATGCGGCAACGAAACCAACCCTTTGACAAGTGACCCGACGGACGAAATCGAACTTGAGCTTCCGCCTGGCACCGAAGGGGCGACCGCACGCAGTGCCGTTCAGAGATATGAAGAACAGGACGGCAACGGCAATGGGTATGCCCAGTCGATCACCTATGACCCTGATGCAAACACCTTCCACGTCGACAACTTGGCGTTTGATGCGGACAATGTTTACCAGCAGGACGACGTTGTCTCCACGCTGGGTCCGTTCCGGGTCTATGAAAACCTGGCCGTTTATCAAGACAGCGTCACTGGTGTACCGATCAACCAATTTCCGCACAAAGCAATCTTTGGCCAGAGCCGCAACCTGACGTCGGATGGCGACCCGATTACAGAATTCGCCATTGTGCGCACAGGGGCCTATGCGGACTATGGCTTTGGTGGCTTCATGTATCAGCGACGCCAAGGTGTGACCCTGCCCGCCTCGGGGCAGGCCGTGTTTGCGGGCGACTATGCTGGCTTGCGTGATTTTGGTGCGCGTGGTGGGCTGGAATATGTCACCGGCGACATGGCAATGGCCATCGACTTTGAAGATTTCAACGACGGTGACGGCGTGCGGGGCCAGGTCACAAACCGCAGGATCCTGGACATCAATGGAAATGACATCACGGCAAGCGTGACCACCGCACTGGGTGTCACCGCCTTGCCGACGCTGGTGTTCACCGTTGGCCCGGGTGTGGGCAACAACGCTGGTGAAATGACCGGCGAAATCACGTCAAGCTATTACAACCCTGACGGGGCGTTGGAAGGGTTCGAAAGCGGCAATTACTATGCGGTTCTGTCCGGCGAAGGCGCGGACATGGAAGTCGCCGGGGTCATCGTGGTGACCGCAGACGATAAACGCTGGGATGGCGTAACGGTCCGCGAAACCGGTGGTTTCATCCTCTATCGTTGAGCGGCTGATGCGGAAAACCCTTATCAGACTTGCGACGGCGGCGGTACTTGCACTGGCCGCCATCGTGCCTGTCGGGGCGACCGGATTGGCACTGACCCCCGAACAGATGATACAAGTGGCCGGGCGCGCAGTGGCACAGCAGCGCCCCCATGCCGCCTTGGCGCTGACGGACGCGCTGTTGGCGCAGGGTCACGAGACGTTTCAACTGTGGCTGATCCGATCACGCGCCCTGCGTGACATCGGCAGACCGGACGCGGCGCGCACGGCGGCGGATCATGCCTGGACTCTGGCGCAAGACGCGCGGCAGAAGTTCACATCAGCCGTCATAATGGCGCAGGCGCTATCGTCTGACGGGAAACGGACACCTGCCCAGGTCTGGCTGCGCCGCGCCGCGCAATATGCTGACACACCACAACAAATTGCCCTTCTACGGCGCGACTTTGGCTATGTAAAAGCACGCAATCCCTGGCGGATGGAGCTGAGCTTTGGTGCCACCCCGTCCTCGAATATCAACGGCGGAAGCGCCGAGGATCAGCTGACCCTGTTCGGCCTGCCGTTCGAGCTGTCCCCCAGTGCCCAGGCCCTATCCGGGTTTCAGGCCTACAGTTCGGGAAAATTGTCTTATCGCTTGGCAGAAAGCGCAAAGACACGGACGTGGATTGGGGTCGAGGGCTATACGCGCGAAAGCTGGTTGTCGGCGGCATCCCGCACGGCGGTGGATGGTGCGGTTGCATCGGGCGACTACGATTACACCAGTACGGCAATGACGGTTCTGCACGAGCGCAAACTGGCCAAGCCCGGCCAAAAGATGACCTTCACAGGCAAACTGGGCCGCAATTGGTACGGCGGGGATCACCTGTCCGATTTTGCCAGCCTTGGCATGACGCTGGCGCTGCCTTTGCAGAATAGGGCCCGGATCAAGCTGGCAACCCGTTTGGATTTTCAACTGGATGCGCCCAATGATGCGGGCGGCGCGCGTGACACGGAATGGGTCGCCGAGGCGACGGCGTCCCTGTTTCGTCCAACCAAGGCCGGGAACGCCTGGGACCTGGGCTTGGACTTGCGCAGCGCCTTTTCAAATGACGCAACCCGCGAATATCGCGAGGCGCGGGTCGGTGCGACCTGGTTGAGGGGCCAGCCGCTTTTTGGTGCGAATGTGTCTTTGGGCATAGAGCTGGGGCAGCGCGACTATGACGTCTCGTATTACCGCGCAAATGGACGCCACGACACCATGCTGAGCGGGCAGGTGCAGGCGCGATTCCCGGACCTGTCGCAATTCGGCTTTTCACCAACCGTCACTCTTGAACACAGCACAACCAGGTCGAATATTGAGCTCTACAGCTCGGATCGAACGAATTTGTCGCTGGGCTTTGTCTCGGACTTCTAACGCTTTCGTCTGCGGCCCGCTCTGCTAGGGTGTGGTCAAATCAGTGGGAGACAGACGATGGACATCAAGTATCTGCACACCATGATCCGGGTAAAAGACCTGGACGCGGCCATTCGGTTTTTTGAGCTGTTGGGGCTCGAGAAGATCCGGCACAGCGACTATGAGCAGGGGAGGTTTTCCCTTGTTTTCATGGCCCCCCCCGGTCAACCAGACTGCCCGGTTGAACTGACATACAATTGGGATGGGGATGAGGGACTGCCGTCGGACAGCCGCCATTTCGGGCATCTAGCCTATGAGGTCGAAGACATTTATGCCATGTGCCAGCATCTGCAGGACAATGGCATCACCATCAACCGTCCACCGCGCGATGGTTGGATGGCATTCGTGCGGTCACCTGACAATGTGTCGGTCGAACTGTTGCAAGCCGGGGAACGCAAGGAGCCGTTGGAGCCGTGGGCCAGCATGGAAAATATCGGGCACTGGTAGGGGCGCTTTGCCTGGCCGCAAGCGCGGTTCAGGCTGATCCCTGTCGCCAGGCTTTGGCGTTGGGGCTGGATGTGTCCGGCTCGGTGTCCTCAGCGGAATACCGTTTGCAACTGGATGGGCTGGCCGCAGCGCTGGCCCACCCCGAGGTCACCCATGCGATTCTGGCCATGCCCGGCGCACCCGTGCGTCTGTTTGTCTATGAATGGAGCGGGCCACGCGACCAAAGCGTCTTGTTGGACTGGACCGCGCTGGAGGATGCGGCAGGCCTGGCCGATGTCATCGCACGGCTGCGCGCCACCCGTCGCAAACCCGCAAACCCGGCCACGGCCCTGGGCACAGCCCTGGTGTTCGGCGCAACACAGTTGGCGACGCAACAGGCCTGTTGGAAACGCACGTTGGATATTTCGGGTGATGGCAAATCCAACACCGGCCCGCGCCCCCAGGATGTGTCGGCCAACCCCGCCCTGTCTGATATCACGGTGAACGCTTTGGTGATCGGATCGGACGCCGCACAAGGCGGCGGGCCCGAGGCAGGTATCACCGCGCTGCACAGTTATTTCGAAGGGCTGGTCATCCGCGGCCCCGGTGCCTTTACCGAAGTCGCCCTTGGCTTTGATGCCTATGAGGCCGCGATGGTGCGCAAGCTGTTGCGCGAACTAGAAGGGCTGGCGATCAGTCAGATCGCCAGCCCAGTTCAATAGGTTCTGCTCAATAGATATAGCGGATCTGGTCAGTCCAGTACCGTTCGACCCGTTTCAGAGAGGAGTTGATCTCTTCGATCCCCTCGGCGCCCAGAACACCCTTGCCCTGAAGCCCTTCGGCGTGGCGTTCAAACAGGCCCGCGACCACATCACGAATACCGCGCCCTTTTTCGGTCAGGCGCACGCGCACCGACCGGCGGTCGATTTCGCAGCGTTGATGGTGCATATAGCCCATCTCGACCAGCTTTTTCAGGTTATAACTCACGTTCGAGCCCTGATAATAGCCGCGCGATTTCAGCTCGCCCGCCGTCACTTCGTTGTCACCAATGTTGAACAGAAGCAGCGCCTGGACTGCGTTGATTTCCAACACGCCGACCCGTTCAAATTCATCCTTGATCACGTCCAGAAGCAGCCGGTGCAGTCGTTCGACCAACGCCAGTGCGTCCAGATATTGCCCGACGAACCCCTGGTTCGCCATTTGCCCAATTGGGGAATGCATACTCATCCGTATCTCCGCCTTAAACCTTGTGGCGACATTGCGGCGAGAAATCAGAACATTCAGTTAAATGCTGCGGATAATTATGGAAAATTTTCAGAGTTTTTGATCCACCCTGTCCCGCACAGTTTATCGGGCGCCCGCGTGGACCGCGATATTTTCGACCAGTTTCGCGAACCGATCAGGGGCGGACACCTGACCCGTCACCCATTGGTACAGATCCTGATCATTTTCGCTGAGCAACGCATCATAGAGCGTCAAACCAGCCCCGTCCATCGCTGGTAATTTCGCGTTCGCATAGGCAGCCAGGATGATATCCATTTCCTTGATACCGCGCCGCATAGATCGCATTTTAAGGCGTTTCAGGCGGTTCTCGTGGGTTTCATCTGCATTGTGCGTCTCGTTCACAGCGGCCCCTCTTCAAGCTTCTTGCGCAGTGCCTTTTCAAGCTTGCCCAATTTGTCAGCACTGTGCGCAAGTTGCGTCTTCAAGCCGCGGATTTCCAGCAGGATGTCCTTGATTTCAGGCGACAGAACCACGGTTTCTTCGGGTTCTTCCAGCCCGTCCCCTTCGCCGGTCAGCAACCACATCAGCGACACGCCCAAAATGCCCGACAGCATTTGCAGTTTGTTGGCGCGAGGTTCGGCCAGGTCTTCCTCCCAACCGCGCACGGTCTTCAACTTGACCCCCAGACGACGCGCCAGTGCGCCCTGGCTCATCCCCTCGGCCTCGCGGGCCCCCGCCACGCGGTCGCCAAATGTCGCCGTATCGTTGGAATACCAGCCGTCGTCATCCATGTCGCATCCGTTCCTGCTTGATCGCCTTCGGTTGGCATCCTAAGACTTTCCCATCACAGTTACAAACAGAGGCTCGTCATGACTTTCCTATCTGCAACACTGGACCGCGTAAAACCTTCGCCGACCATCGCCGTTTCCACCCTGGCCGCAGAATTGAAAGCCGCCGGGCGCGATGTCATCGGCCTGGGTGCGGGGGAACCCGACTTTGACACGCCGCAAAACATCAAGGACGCCGGCAAGGCGGCGATTGATGCGGGCAAGACGAAATACACAGCCCCCGATGGCATGCCCGAGCTGAAACAAGCGATTTGCGACAAGTTCGCCCGTGAAAACGGGCTGAGCTATGAGCCCAAACAGATTTCGGTCGGCACGGGTGGCAAACAGATCCTGTATAACGCCCTGATGGCGACGATGAACCCCGGCGACGAGGTGATTATCCCGGCCCCCTATTGGGTCAGCTATCCCGATATGGTGCTGCTGGCGGGCGGGGAACCTGTCGTGGTCGAATGCGGCATGGAAACAGGGTTTCGTATGACACCGGAACAGCTTGAGGCAGCGATTACGCCCAAGACCAAATGGCTGATCTTCAACTCGCCCTCGAACCCGACCGGCGCGGGCTATACGCGCGACCAGTTGAAGGCGCTGACCGACGTGCTGATGCGCCACCCGCATGTCTGGGTCATGACGGATGATATGTACGAACACCTGGCCTATGACAGGTTCGAATTCTGCACCCCGGCGCAGGTTGAACCGGGGCTGTACGACCGCACCCTGACCTGCAATGGCGTCTCCAAAGCCTATGCCATGACGGGTTGGCGGATTGGCTATGCCGGCGGGCCGGTCGCGCTGATTTCCGCCATGCGCAAGATCCAGTCGCAATCGACCTCGAACCCCTGTTCGGTGTCGCAATGGGCGGCCGTTGAGGCGCTGAACGGGCCGCAGGATTTCATCGCCACCAACAACGAAACCTTCGTGCGGCGCCGCGATCTGGTGGTGAAGATGTTGAACGACGCCGAAGGGTTGGTATGCCCGGTGCCGGATGGAGCGTTCTATGTCTATCCGTCCATCGCGGGCTGTATTGGCAAGACCTCGGCAGGTGGTGTGACGATCGACAATGATGAAATCTTCGCCAAGGCGCTGTTGGAGGAAAAGGGCGTGGCTGTCGTGTTCGGCTCGGCCTTCGGGTTGTCGCCGAACTTCCGGGTCAGCTATGCCACCTCGGACGAGGCTTTGGTCGAAGCCTGCACGCGCATTCAGGTATTCTGCTCTGAGTTGAGCTGAGCCACTGGCCTGAGCCGCCCGGCGCTGTTAATGTGCCGGGCATCAGTCGCGATCCAGAACGGATGACCCCAGAACGGACGACCCATGAGCACCGACCTTCCCGAGTATTACTTCCGCGTCCGTGAAAATGGCGCCTTCGTGTTCCGTGTGGACACCGAAAATCGCCAGCGTCGCATTGATATGGACCAGATCGCGGTGGTGAACATCAAGAACGGCGAAGTGAAACCACATGGCGACCGCATCCTGTCCGAACGCGACAAGGCGGCGATTGGCGACTGGATGACGGCCCGGCGCGCGGTGCTGGCGGGGCGTGACATCGACGACATCCTGCGCACGGTGGATCACCTGAACCTGACCGCACACTGGGCGCACTCAAGGGCCGATGACATGCAGCTTGAGGCGGTGACCGACGCGCTGTTGCTGGCGATGCATGATCTGCGTTCGGTGCTGGTGCGAAAGAAGGCCGACCGGCTGATGAAGGGGTAGGTCCCGCGCCGACAGGGCAGTGCCCGCATCGGTGGACCTCCCGCCAACCGTCCCCCCATCAAAGATGGGCCTCCGCCTGTTGGGCGTGGCCATGGTCGCAGGCGACCATGGCGTATGTGCGATCCCTCAGTGTTTCGCCTCAACGGCATTGCGGCTGGGCTGAAAACCCCGGCGCGATCCGGGCCATTTCCTGCGCGGCAGCCCCGCGCACGCCAGAGCTGCCCGCCGGGGCCACGTCCAGCCAATAGGCTGTCGGGCTGAACCTCATTTGCATGGCGATCCAGCCAGCCTGATGGGTAACCAGGCGGCCATCAGGCCCCGGGCACAGATCGAGCAGGGCCATGGCACCCATGTGGTCCTGAACGGCGATGAAATTACCGGTGGAATACAGCACGGGGGTCGCGCCTTGTGGCCCCGCGACCACCTGAAACGGTTGCGCCACATGCGGGTGCGTGCCGACCACCGCCGTCGCCCCGGCCCCCACCAGATCCTGGGCCAGCGCCCGTTGCTGCGCGTTCGGGCTGTTGCTGTATTCCACGCCCCAGTGGGGCAAGACGATCACGCCCGCAACCTTGGGGTCCGCAACCTCGCGCCGCACCATCGACAACAGCTCGGCCTTGTCGCGGTAACACATCAAGACCTGACGTTCCGGGTCAGGAAGACCATTGGTCGAAAAGCTACAGGCGATGAAACTCAGCGTGCCCGCCGCCGTCTGACGTCTCAGAACGAAATCCCGCGCAGCCCCGCCCCGGATCATTCCGACCGACGGCAGACCGGCCCGTGACAGTTCCGCCAAGGTAAGGTCCGCACCGCGCGCGCCACGATCCATCGAATGGTTGTTAGCGGTGGTGACCAGGTCAAACCCGCCCGCTTTCAAGTCCGCCAAGATCTTCGGGTGATAATTGAAGGTGGGAAAGCCGGTATAAACGTCGCTACCCCAGACCGGACCGGGATCGCGCAGCTTGGCGCCTGCGCGCGTCAGGCCGGGGGCAACCGGCCCCTCAAGGTTGGCAATGGCGATATCAGCGCCTTCGATGAACGGCGCGGCCTGGGCCCAGACATGGCGGAAATCACGTGCATAGCCCAGCTGTTGCAACTGCCAGTGCAGCAAGACATCGCCGACAATGGCCAGACTGACCCGCGGGCCGGGCGCACAGGCGTTCAGTGGCGCGGCCTCAAACACCGGCGTGGCGCGACACTGACCCGCAGGTGTGGTGCGCGCGGCCACAGGTTGGTCCACCTGACAGCCCGCCAGGATTACCAATGCCAGTCCCGCCAAAATTCTGATCATGTCTGCCCCCGAAAGTCCTGCTCAACAGCCACCACGTCAGCGCAATCCTGTCAACCTGCGGCCCCGGCGCAGCGGGGTGGGCGACCACGACCGTCAGGCCGGACAGATCCCCTCAAAGGGTGGGAGCTGCGGCGGGGCGGAAATGGCCTAGGCCGCAATCCTTGAGGACTTGGCCCAAAAACGCCAGCTCATCAAAATGCCCGCCAGCGCCAGGCCCAGCACAAGGCCCATCCAGACCCCTTCGCCACCCCAGCCCCAGCGCACGCCCATGACATAACTGATCGGTACGCCGACGCCCCAGTAACTGATCGCCGCAATCACCATCGGCACGCGGGTGTCCTGGACGCCGCGCAACAGGCCCAGCGTCATCACCTGTGCCGCGTCGGCAAACTGGAACAACGCCGCCACCGCCAACAGACTGCTGCCAACCACCAGGATATCCGCGCGCAGAGGCTCATCCGGGTCCAAAAAGATACCTATCATTGGCTCAGGCACGGCCAGGAACATCGCCACCGCCGCCAGGGCAAACCCGATCGACAAGATCAGAACCGCCCCTGCCCCACGCCGCAACCCGATCTCGTCACGTCGCCCGACAGCCCGACCCGCCCGCACTGTGGCGGCATTGGACAGGCCCACATGGACCATGAAAAACAAGCTGACGATCTGGATGGCAATACCATGCGCGGCCAGCTCCAGCGTACCGATCCAGCCCATGATCACGGTGGAGGCGGAAAACAACCCCGCCTCGGCCAGGTTGGTCAGGCCGATCTGACCCCCCATGCGAAACACTTCGCCCAGAGCCTCCCAATCAGGCCGCCACAACCGATGAAACAAGCCATGTTCGGGCAACACACGAATGGCATAGACAATCAGCGCGCCCATGCTGACCACCTGCAAGCAGACCGAGGCTATCGCCGCCCCGCGCACGCCCAGTTCCGGCGCACCCCAGTTGCCAAAAATCAGCGCATAGTTCAGCAACCCGTTCAGGATCGCGGCAATCAACGTGGTCCACAGCACAACGCGGGTGCGTTCCAGCGCGGCCAGATAGCTTTTCAGCACCATCACCATCAGCGCCGGGAACATGCCCCAGGCGGCAATGCGCAGATACTCCTGTGCGATCAGGGCCAGGTTTTCCTTTTGCCCCATCGCTTGCAGGATCGGCGCACTGAACCACAACAGCGGCAACACCGTGCCCGCAACCCCCATGGAAACCCACATGCCCATGCGCGTGATGCGCCGTACGCGCGTATCGTCGCCTTCTTCGCTGGCGGCCGCCACCATCGGCATGACCGCCCAGGCAAAGCCCGATCCCATGATGAACAGGATGAAAAAGAACGTGCCGCCCAGCGTGACAGCGGCCAGTTCCTGCACACCGTACCAGCCCAGCATCAACGTGTCGGTGACCTGAACCATGAACTGCGCCAGATGGCTGCCCACCAGCGGCAGGCCCAACACCAGCGCGGCCCGCATATGGCCGCGATATGTCATTTCGGGTTTCATCCGACCAGTGGTAGGCGAGCCCCCGTCAGACGGCAAGCACGATCAATCAGGCTTGCGCGCCACCAGGTCGATCAGCGCCGACAGACCCGAATGTCCAGGGCCTTCGTCCAGCACGCGGTCATGGGACTGCAATCGCTCGATCTCTAACGCACCAAAGGCGTCGCGCAACAGCGCCTCGGTATACAGAAAATCGACGTTGCCCGGCCCTCCGGTGCGGTACTCTAACTGCTTGGGCGTAAAGCCGTGCAGCATCAGCACACCGCCGGGCTTCAAACAGCGTTTCATGCCCGCAAAGGCCGTGGCCCGCGTCACCGGGTCCATGAACTGGATAAACACCGCGACGACCAGATCAAAGACCTCGCCGTCCCAATCCCAGGTGGCAATGTCGGACTGGCGGAAATCGACCGATACGCCGCGCGTGGCCGCCAAAGCCTGCGCTTTCTGTAAGCCAACCGGGCTGGCATCCATCGCGACGACGTCCAGGCCGCGTTCGGCCATGAAGACCGAATTGCGCCCCTCGCCGTCAGCCACGGCCAGGGTCCGCGTGCCGGGTGTCAAATAGGCGCTATGGTCAGCCAGAAACGCCGCGGGCGCCGTGCCAAACACATAGTCCTCTGTCGAAAACCGTTCATCCCACATGGTGCCCTCCTGTCAGCCCCAATCAGCCCCAATCAGCCCCTGTCATATCGTCGCCTGCGCGACCGTGTCGTTGTGAACGGCTGATCTGCCGCGCACCGACCCGACCGACCGAATTCAAGCCCGCAAATGGCGCAGCAGCGTGGCCGAGGCAACACCGTCCACCACCAGCCCCCGCGCCCGTTGATAGGCCCGCACGGCGGCGATGGTTTTGTCGCCAATCACCCCATCCGGGCTGCCCGCGTCTAAGCCCTTTTGACCCAGGCGGCGTTGCAATTCCTTGCGCCCCGCCAGGGTCAGCCCATTTTCATCCGGGCCAAAGTCGCCGCGCAACCCGGCGGCGCCATTGATGCGATCGGACAGGTGGCCAATGCCCAGCCCGTATTTTTCCGAATTGTTATAGCGCAGGATCACGTTGAAATTGTGAAACACCAGAAATGCCGGCGTGCCCGGCGCTTGCAGACGCAGAATTGATCCGGCACCGGCACTGGGCAGGCTGCCGCCGCCCGCGTTGCGCACGCCCAGCGCGGCCCATTGGGCAGATGTGCGTTTTGTACCGCGCCCCAGCCCACCGGCGAAATCCTGTGGCAAGGTCACTTCGGTGCCCCAAGGCTGCCCGGCCTGCCAGCCCGATGCCTTCAGATAAGCAGCGGTCGAGGCCAGCGCGTCGGTCGGATCATCGCTCCAGATGTCGCGCCGCCCGTCGCCGGTGAAATCCACCGCATAGGCGCGAAACGTGGTCGGGATGAACTGAGTGTGGCCCATCGCGCCCGCCCAGCTGCCCCGCATATTGCGCGGGCTGACGTCGCCCGCTTGCACGATCTGCAACGCGGCAATCAGCTGATTTTCAAAGAAACTGGCGCGCCGCCCATCATAGGCCAGCGTTGCCAGCGCGCTGATCACCGGCACCTCACCACGCCGTTCGCCGAACTTGCTCTCCATGCCCCAGATCGCCGTGACGATCTGTTCGGGCACGCCATAGCGCGCCTTGATCCGCCCCAACAGGGCGCCGTGTCGCACCAAGGCTGCGCGACCCTTGGTGACGCGTTCCTCGCTGGCGGCAATGGCCAGGTAATCCTCAAGCGTGCGACGTTTCTGGAACTGGTTGCGGTCGCGATCCACGACGCTGGGGATAAAGCCCACCCCGCGAAAGGCGGCATCCAGGGTCGCGGGGCTGATCCCCCTGGCCGTGGCGCGATTGCGAAACGCGCCGACCCAGACGTCAAAGCCCGCATTGGGCACCGTCGGCCATTGTGGCGCGGCGGCCGTGGCACCGATGGGCGCCGTCACACCGCCCTGACAGGCCGCCAATCCCAGGGCGCCAAGGCCCAGCACGATATTCCGCCGCGATACCAACATACTGCTCTCCGATACTGTCACGCCCCAACCTAGCGCGCCGGGCCGGGGGCACAATGGAAAACGGGCCGCAAAGAAAACGGGCGGCAGGTTTCCCCGCCGCCCGTGAAAATCGCATTCGCCTTGGCTCAGGTCCGGCGATGATCCGGGTGCAAACTAGCCCCCAGGATATGTTCCGAGCCATGAATGACCTGGCTGGCTTGGCCGATGATCAACGGATCAGGGGCACAGGCAACGCTCTTGTCCTTATCGGGATATTCGATCGTCGACAGGAAATGGCGCATGCATTCCAGACGGGCCCGTTTCTTGTCGTTCGATTTCACGATGGTCCAGGGCGCATCGGCGGTGTCGGTATAGAAGAACATCGCCTCTTTCGCTTCGGTGTAGTCATCCCATTTGTTCAGCGAGGCGACATCAACCGGGCTCAGCTTCCACCGCTTGAGCGGGTCATCTTTGCGGCTGTCAAAGCGACGCTTCTGTTCTTCGCGCGTGACAGAGAACCAGTATTTATACAGGCGAATTCCGGTCCGGCTGAGCATGCGTTCATATTCAGGGGTCTGGCGCATGAATTCCAGATATTCATTCGGGCTGCAAAACCCCATGACCCGCTCAACACCGGCACGATTGTACCAGCTGCGGTCATAAAACACCATTTCACCCTTGGTCGGCAGATGGCTCACATAGCGTTGAAAGAACCATTGGCCACGTTCCGCATCTGTGGGCTTGTTCAATGCGACCACGCGCGCCTCACGCGGGTTCAAATGCTCCATGAACCGCTTGATCGTGCCGCCTTTGCCCGCTGCGTCGCGGCCTTCAAACAACAAAACGAATTGCTGGCCGGTCTCACCGACCCATTTTTGAACCTTCAACAGTTCGGCCTGCAATTGCGCCTTTTGCTTTTCGTAGTCTCTGCGACCCAATTTGCCTTCGTACGGGTATTCGCCGTTCTCGAAGGTCTGACGAATCTTATCTTTGCTCACCTGCGGGAACCGCGGCGAGGGCGCGGCCTCGGCAGTTGTTTCCGCAGGCTTTTCTGCTGGCTTTTCTGCGGGACTTTGAACCGCGTTTGCCGCAGCGGGTTTTTTGGCCGAGGTCGCCCGGGACGGTGCAGTTGCCATGCGCATTTCTCCTGTTTTTGATGTTGGCCACATTGTAACGATTCCAAGACGCGCGCACTTTGATCCGCATCAAGAAAAACCGCTCACCACACCCTCAAGTGAATAAAACAATTGCCCGGTCTCGACCGAACCGTCGCCATCCTGGCACTAAAACGTAAAATTTACCTTTCCCGCGACATTATCCTGCCTCAATGCAGGGCCATTCCGGTTCTGCAGATAAAAAGGACATGACATGACGCAGCTTGCCACACTCAGCTTTGACCAGATCCTCGTCAGCCTGATGGCCACCATCGCCCTGCGCGAAGCCATGATCCTGTTTTTGCCTGATTCCATTGCAGGCCCTGACGGCTGGCTTGTCAGCACTGGCGAAGACGCCTAACCTTTCCGGGACACGCGACGCCATGCCACACGGGCGGGCTCAATGCCCGACCGGGGGGCACCCCGCATACGAAAACGCCCCGATCTTTCGGCCGGGGCGTTATCATGTGTCAGATCAATCAGATCGGTTTGTCGACCCGCACGGTGGCCTGCACCGTGCCGCGACAGGTCTCGGGCCACTTCAGCTGAACATATTTGAACTGCCCACCCGCGTTGGGCACCGTATAGGGCATTGCGAACAAGTCGTCATTCGCGCTGTTCTGGATCGCACCTTCGGCCACGACCCCGGTCACTGTGCGCGCATTGCCGCCAAACGGCATGTAGCCTGAGGGGTCCAGCGTCCAGGTGCTGGCATTGGTATTCTGCTGGAACTTCAGCGTCACCGGGCTCAGCGTTTTCTGGGTCACACCGTGGAACGTGTTGCGTTCAAAGGTGATGTTGCGGAAGGACCAGTAGTCCAGACCAGCAAAGGTATCATCCACACCCTCGACCCGGTCAATCGCACCGCTGGCGGCATAGAACGTGTTTTCGTTCACATGCATGCCGGTCAGATAGTGCCCCGTGCCATAGGGCTTGATCACGATCCAGTTGCTCCAGGCCGCCACATCGATCGCCAGGAAGATATTGCCCGTCACCGTCAGGCCGCCGAACGAATACTCACCGCCGAAATCGGGGCTGTGGTCATGTTCATTGGTCCATTCGATGAAACAATTGTCGATATAGTTGCCGGTGATCACCGACACACAGGGTTCATAGGTGAACACCATGCCCGGCATGACGGGGCCGTCGGGCACTTCGTCACCCTGGAACCAGTGATTGCCAACAATCAGGTGACCCGAGCCATGCAAGATGCCCGTCAGCCCCATACGCTGGAACCGGCTGTCGCGGATCTTGCTGTCATTGGCATTCACGTTGAACGCCACCGATTGACGTGCCGTCGCCGCCAGCCCTTGTTCGTTGGAGACGAACTGTGTGCGGTCGATGTGCAGGTCCTGACAGGCCGTGCCGGGGCTGGTCACGCCACGGTTCTTCGGCTTGATAAAGAAACAGTCCTTGATCTGGAAATTTTCCCCGGTGGTGGCCAGCATCACACCGCTGGCATAGCCGTTGCACTGCACCTCGATGTCCGACATCGTAAAGCGACGCAGTTCATCAAACCCCGAGAAATCCAACATGTATTTGAACCGCGTGAACGTATAGCTCTGGGTCGGTGACGGACCATACAGCGGCTGCGACAGCGTCAGGCTACTGGCACCGACGTTGACCGCCTTGACATAGACCTCGCGCCCCACGCCATTGCCCGTCACCAGGCTGCCAACCTGGACCTGCGCAATATTGGTGACATTGGTCATCTGGAACGGATTGGCCGCATTATAGGCCCCGTTCGAGGTCATCACATCCGGGTCCCAGGCCGGGTTATCCAGCGCATAGAACTGGCCATTGCGAATGACGCGACGGATCAGCATCTTGTCCATATTGTCGACCGCATCACGCATATTGATCGGCTCAGTGACCTCGATCCGGCGCCCGCCCATGTCCAACGCGTCATGGTCGGCATAGTTCATCAGCGCCTGAAACGCCTTCTTGAACGCCAGCATCTCGTCGCCAAAGGCATCGATATAGGTCGGCAGGTCGAAGTTGCGGATCAGGGTCAGACGCACATTGGTGTTCATCGTCACCGTGCCTTCGAACCGCACCGCATTGTCCAGCGTCAGGTTCGACCCAATCTTATAGGTCCCGCTGGAGACCAGAACCGTACGACCGTTGGCAGCATCATCGGCGGCCTCAAAGGCAGCACGATCATCGGTCACGCCATCCCCGATGGCGCCGAAATCCTTGACATCAACCACATCGATCATGTCGCGCAGGAACGCGCTGGTGATGTCTTCGACGGTGAAATCTTCGATGCGAACCACGCCGCCGTTCGATCCGGTCAGGTCCAGACCAAAGTGGCCGTATTCCACATCGGGGCCCCAGACCATGTCCACGCCGCCCCGGTTGCCGGTGCCGACAATGGCCTCAACCTCGATGATCTGGCCATAGCTGTCGATCGTGGTAGAGCCGCCGACCTCGACATAGCCCGACACATGCGTGCCGCCGGAATTCAACGGATAGCCGGCGATGCGCACCGACGGCAGAGCGCCCGACAGCACCTTAACCTTGGTGCGAATGCGCAGATAACAGCCCGGCAGGATCGGCGTCTGCCCCATCCAGCGCAGTTTCTGCACCGACTGGGTCTTGAGCATCTCCAGGCAGCCCGCGAAATCCTGATCCGTAGGGACAAAAGCCGCGGTGGGCGAATTGTCATAGGTGGCCGAGCCCGGCGTTCCGTTTTCACTGGACCAGACATCCAATCCATCGACGAATTGGGGCGGCATCAGAACCAGCCCCTCGGTAATTGCCTTGTTCATTCAATTCCCTTTCAGGTCACAAAATCCGCATGACCCCGGAACCAACGGATGGCGCCAACCATCCGTGCCGCCAGAAAAGACGGCCGGTTAAACGGGGCGCCGAACGCGCAGGTCCGGAACGCTGAAAGAGGTATCAAAGGGGGGTTAACGACCGTTAAGACGACCGTGCGGTGGGAGATGAGGTCAACGCGCAAAGGTCGCTATGCGGACAAATTTTCCGTTTGAGAAAAAACTCAAAGGCATTCTCATCAAGAGAACCCGGCCCAATCGCTTCCACAAAGAAGTCTTTCTGGGATCTCTTCTATGGCTTCACGCGGGCCAGAAACATCCCAGAGGTGCTCCCATCCTCCGGTCGAGTAGTCCGCCACAAGAACGCTTTCACCCCATTTTTTCAGCCATGCCTTTACCCAAATAAAATCCTCTGACGGATGCTCGTCAAAGTCCTCGCAGAAAACTGTGACTTTGTGGACTGCTGGCATGATAGTCTCCCGCTAAACGAAACTCGCCCACATCCGAACTAATCTTAGGCGTTAAATCAAGTCAGTTTGGGCTCAATGTGGACATTGCCTTTTGGGGCAAGACTATCGCCCACTGCGAAACGGCTCACCGATAGAGAAACCTAGCTCACGACCCCACGCGCCCCTGCTCACGCAAATACGCGGTCATCTGCCAGCGGATCAGGAAATCCTCATCATACACCCGGTATTCGACCCCAGCCATCTGGGCGGCGGTGCGGATACGGTACTCGAACCGGTCCTCACGCCCGTCGGTGTCGATCATTACCACCATGGGAATCTTGCCCGTCACATGGGCCGCAAACAGCGCCTGTTGCACAGAATCCAATGACGACCGCTTGTCCAACCCGACCTCCAACACATGGGTGTCGTTTTCGCAATCCACGCGAATGAAATGCATGTCATAGCCAACATTATACGGATGACGCACCTCATCTTCGCCGCCCAACAGCAGCGAACACAGAATGGCAGTGAAATACGATTCGAACATGCACGGAACCCCTCGGCCGCACCATATCGTGTAGGTTGATCAGTTCAACACCCCAATAGGTAGAGTTTTCCGAAAAATTTCTGCGCCGCTCCCGCACGCCCAAATGATCGGCGCGGGAACGCCACGGGGCTCAGTCCTTGATCAACCCACCCGCCAACGCGGTTTCGATCAACGCAACCGTTTCATCCACGCCATACAGCGCGATGAAACCACCGAAACGCGGGCCTTGGGATGCGCCCAACAGCACCTCGTACAGTGCTTTGAACCAGTCGCGCATCGGGTCGAACCGTTCGCGCCCGACCGTGAACACCACCGACTGCAACGCATCACCATCCAGCGCGCCGTCATAGGCCTTCAGCAGATCGCGCAGCTCTTCCAGGGCTTCACGTTCCAGATCGGACGGCAGGCGGAACACCTTCGCAGGTTCGACAAAGTCCTGATAATACTTAACCGCATAGCCCGCCGCCGCATCCAGATCGGGGTGCGTTTCCGGCGTCGCATCGGGCGCATAGCGCTGGATGAAGCCCCACAGCTGACCCTTGTCATCCGCATGCGCCACGGACGCCAGGTTCAGCAACATACCAAACGGCACGACCATGTTGGACTGCGGAACATCACCGCCGTGGATGTGCCACACCGGGTTGTTCAACTGCGCCTTCAGGTCCTGCCCGTGATAGGCCCGCAGCTGTTGGTGATATTCATCCATCGCCTTTGGGATCACGTCGAAATGCATGCGTTTCGCCGTCTTGGGCTTTTGGTACATGAAATACGACAGGCTTTCAGAGGACGCATAGGTCAGCCATTGGTCGATCGATACACCGTTACCAGAGGTCTTGGAAATTTTCTGGCCGTTTTCATCCAGGAACAGCTCGTACGTGAAATGATCCGGCGCGGGAGCGCCCAGAATGCGGCAGATTTTGTCATAGATCGGCGTGTTGGTGCTGTGGTCCTTGCCGTACATTTCGAAATCTACGCCCAGCGCGGCCCAGCGGGCACCAAAGTCCGGCTTCCACTGCAATTTCACGCGACCACCCGTGACCGGCAGGGTCCATTCCTTGCCGTCCTGATCATCAAAGGTGATCGTGTGATCGGTCGCGTTCACTTCTTTCATCGGCACATACAGGACACGGCCGGTTTCCGGGTGGATCGGCAGGAAGATCGAATAGGTCTGGCGCCGTTCTTCACGCAAGGATTTCAGCATCACCGCCATGATCTCATCGTATTTCTCGACGGCACGCTTCAGCACCGCGTCGAATTGACCCGAGCCATAGAACTCGGTCGCCGAGATGAACTCATAGTCAAAACCGAACGTGTCCAGGAAACGGCGCAGCATGGCGTTGTTGTGGTCACCGAAACTGTCATGCGTACCAAACGGATCGGGCACGGATGTCAGCGGTTTTTGCAGATGCTCATGCAGCCCTTCGGAATTGGGCACATTGCCCGGCACCTTGCGCATGCCGTCCAGATCGTCCGAGAAACACACAAGTTTCGTGGGAATATCGCTGATTTCCTCAAAGGCGCGTTTGACCATCGTGGTGCGCGCGACTTCGCCAAAGGTGCCAATATGGGGCAGGCCTGAGGGGCCATAGCCCGTCTCGAACAACACATATCCCTTGTCCGGCGCGCCCTTTGCGTAACGTTTCAACACCCGGCGGGCCTCTTCAAAGGGCCAGGCTTTCGACGACATCGCAGTTTCGCGCAGATCAGACATGTTTCGTTCCTCATATCCCGGGCTTCATACCCAGCGGACTCACTCCCTATTGCGCGAACCCCCCCTCGTCAATATTCTGCACCGCAACAACCTTTACAGGAGGCCCCACCGTGCCCGATCTGCCCGACTTGCCACATTCCCTTACCGCCGAAGACAGCCTGGTTGCCGTCATGGTCGCCATTGCCGCGTCAGACGAACAAATGCGAACGTCGGAACTGGTGACAATCGAAAGCATTGTGAACCACCTGCCGGTCTTTGCCAGCTATGACATGGATCGCATCAAGACCGTGTCGCAAACCGTGTTCGACCTGTTTTCCGTCGAAGACGGGCTGGACGCGCTGTTTGGTCTGGTGCGTGACAACCTGCCCGAAAGCCTGTGGGAAACCGCCTATGCGCTGGCCTGCGATGTTGCCGCGGCGGATGGAGAGCTGAACAACACCGAACTGCGTCTGCTGGAAGAAATGCGCTATGAGCTGTCAATCGACCGGCTGCACGCCGCCGCCATCGAACGCGGTGCGCGTGCGCGCCACATGACGGTGTAGCGGAACGCGGCGGTCACGTCACCAGTGCCCCAGCTTGCTGCCGTCCCTGAGCCATGAAAGGACCACCCTTGACGGACAGGACCGACAGCACCTCCGGCTGGGGCGTCATCATTGCCTCATCTTCGATCATGTCCCTGGCGCTGCTGGGCGATGCGCTGCTCTATGCCGTGCTTCCGGCCTATGCCCACGAATTTGGCCTGACCTTGCCCTGGGTCGGCGTCATGCTGTCGGCAAACCGCTTTGTGCGCGTCTTTGCCTATGGGGCGATTGCGCGACTGACCCATGCGGTTGGCCTGCGCGGCATGTGCATTCTGGCCGCGATGACCGCAACAGTTTCGACCGCGCTCTATGGCGTTGGTCAGGGTCCTGCGATCCTTCTGGCCGCCCGCATCCTGTGGGGGCTGACCTATGCCAGCCTCGTGTTGGCGACCCTGTCCTATGCGCTGAAATTCCGCGCAAAAGTCGGCACACGCGTCGGTGTTGGCCAGGCGATCCAGCGGGTCGGCCCGATCCTTGCGCTGTTTGGTGGTGCCTGGCTGGTTGGCACACTTGGGCCGAACATGGCCTTTGTTCTGCTGGCATTTCCAACCGCTTTGGCGATCATCGTCGCCCTCAGCCTGCCCAAAAGCCCGGTGTCACAGACCGAACGCCCCAAACCCGCATCGCTGGCCCGCCCGAAACCCGTCGACATCCTGTTCTTTCTGCAAGGCTATGGCGTTGACGGGGTGTTCGCCGTCACCATTACCCTGATCTTTGCCCGCAATGCCTCGCTTTCGGATGCGGTCATGTGCGGCGGCGCCCTATTGGCCATGCGCCATTTTGGCGAGGCCATCGCAGCCCCGCTGTTTGGCTGGATTGCCGACCGTTTCGGCGCGCGGCGGATCTTTGTGATCGCCGCCCTTCTGACCGTGCTCGGCTTTGTGCTTGTCGCGATGGGGGTGACGGTGCCGGGCGCACTTGTCATGCTTCTGTTTCGTGGCGCGCTGGCCTCGCTGGGGCCCGCCGTCATCGCCCAATCCCTGGACGATCAGGAGGACGTGATCGGCCCCCTGGCCCGGATGCAGGCCTGGCGGGATTTCGGGGCCGCCTGCGGCCCGCTTGTGACAGGGTTTCTGTTGGTCAGCTTTTCTGCCGAACAACAGCACGGCGCGGTCGCCATCGCGCTGGCGGCTGGCCTGATCTATTGGCTGATCACGGCAAAGCGATGAGACCTGCCCTTGATCCCCCCCTGGCCGCGCCATATCACCGAACAGCCGACTTTCAACCCGTTCAACCCGTTCAACCTTTTGGGGATCCCATGCTCGACACTTTTGACATCACCAAACGCTGGCCTGCGACCCGTTCGGACGCGATCCAGCTCTACTCGCTGCCCACACCAAACGGCATCAAGGTCTCGGCCATGCTGGAGGAATGCGGCCTGGCGTATGAAGCGCACCTTGTGAACATCATGCAAGACGACCAGTTCACGCCCGACTTTCTGTCGCTGAACCCGAACAACAAGATCCCCGCAATCATTGATCCTGATGGGCCGAACGGCAAACCTCTGGGCCTGTTTGAAACCGGCGCCATCCTGATCTATCTGGCGGAAAAGACCGGAAAATTCCTGCCGGTCGATCCTGTCAAACGATATGAAACCATCCAATGGCTGATGTGGCAAATGGGCGGGCTGGGCCCGATGCTGGGCCAGTTCGGTTTCTTCCATGCCTTTGGTGGCAAGGCGATCGAAGACCCCCGCCCGGTCGCGCGCTATCGCGAAGAAGGCCAACGCCTGCTGGGCGTGCTGAACGACCGGCTTGAGGGGCGCGATTTCATCATGGGCGACGATTACACCATCGCCGATATCGCCTGCTGGCCATGGGTTCGCGCAATTTCAACGCCTTACAAAGCCGAGACCGAAATGGAACTGGAAGACGTGCCCAACGTCACCCGCTGGCTTGAGGCCTGCATGGCCCGTCCCGCCAGCCAGGTCGCCGTGAACGTCCCCCCGCGCCCGTAACGGCCCCAAACCACGGCGGACCTGCCCGCTCGTGTGACCCCAGGGTCCCCTCCCCTTTCAGGGGGAGGGACAGGGTGGGGGTTTTACCGACAATCCTG
>Ga0209345_10000586_pt1 | contig 46081 bp, 41 predicted proteins | sample Cruoilmetagenom7_FD_187294 | JGI IMG/M metagenome (GOLD analysis project Ga0209345, IMG submission 187294) | Oil polluted marine microbial communities from Coal Oil Point, Santa Barbara, California, USA - Sample 7 (SPAdes) (version 2) | ecosystem: Environmental > Aquatic > Marine > Oil seeps ...
ATATCGCCAGTCTAATGCTGGAACAAAATATTCACCGGGTATTTGTCACTGAGGAAGGGTGTATCACTGGCGTAATCTCCACCTCGAATATTCTGCAAGCACTGGCCCATAAAGAGACTGCATCTGCGTCGTGATGTAGTTTCGCTGACTGGCTATCACAATGTCATGGATGCACGACTGTCCTATACCTTGCCCTTTCCATAGATATCAACCATATCGACAGTGGCTCCATGGGCGCAGTTTCATATTTGAATTAAACCTACACCCCAGCATAAATAATAAGCTTTTATCATTATTGATTTTTTTCAACCCGGGCAAGAATTTTCACTGCTAAAGAACTACCTTTTGCTTTTGCTCGCTCAAGCCATTTTCGAGCTTCCATTTGGTTTACAGATACACCGGTGCCATCGAGATAGCAAAAGGCTACACTGATATATGCACTGGTATAGCCACTCTTAGCCAATTCTAGATACCTCCTAAATGCGAGCCTTTTATTCTGCTCAACGCCATAGCCTTTTTGAAGCATATATGCGTAGGTAGCCGCAGCTTTTTTCTCACCTCTGGCTGCTTGTTTTTCAAATTGGTAAAATGCTTTTTTAAACCACTTATTTGCTTCTGCCGAATTATTTTCTGGGCTATCTTTAGCAATTAATTTTAGGCCTAACTGATATTGGGCATAGGAAAAGTTTTGATTCGCTGCTTTCTTCAGCCACGCTATAGCACTTTTTTTATCTTGAGGAACGCCCTGCCCTTTATATAACATATTGGCGTAGTCCACATGGGCATCAAGTTGGTTCAACTCGGCAGCTTTTCTAAATACAATAGCGGCCTTTTCTAAATCTTTATCAAAGAGCGTGGTACCATCGTAGTACTGGTGCCCTAGTAGATGCATAGCTTGTAAATGGCCTCTTTCTGCAGCCCTAGACAGCGATGTTGCTGCGTTAAGATCAGGCATTTCAGTAATATTTCCATTTTGGTACATCCAGAAAATGCTAAATGCTGCTTTGGCATGCCCCAGACCATCAGCTAGTTTTAAAAATGCTAGCCCCTCAATACTAGTATCTCGTTGACCTTTCGCTATTAATGCAACACCCTTTTCGAACAAAATATTTGCCTCTTCATTATTCTTTTGTGCTGCGTTATCAATGAGCTTCTTATGTAATGCTGCACGGGTAGAATTTATTGTTTGAATAGTTATATTTGTTTTTTCTACTAGACTATTTTCAATGCCATATTCAAAGTGCGTCATCATTAGATCAGCGGTGAAGCCATCTATACGAGCTTCATTTATGTTGGACTCATCTATCTGGATTTCACTTAAGGGGCCAACTTCATATGGCTTAGTATTACTCCAACTATAATAAGCGGACTTGTCATCCACAATTTCTAATAAGTAATGATAAAAAAGAGTTTCGTTACTCTTATCGAGAATACCAGCAGATGCTGCTAATTGGCTTTCAACCAAATACCTCTGTGTGCTAGACCAAAAATCCCACTGTTTTGCTTTATAAAGCTTTAGCGTTCTTTCAAAATTAGCATATGCGGGAAGTATTTCGCCCTCAGAAATATAAGGTATAAATATCTCATTTGAACCTTCAGTCCGCTCAAAAAGAACATCCCCTTCTGAAGTTTTGGGAAAACCTCTTGAATCAATTTCTCTCATACCCGACACAAGGATATAGCGACTAGAAAAAGGGTTTATTGCATCTTCATCTGAGATCAACTCTTGTTTTGTCGGCAAACAAGCACTTAACAAGGTAAATAAACAGCCTAAAAATAAGCTTAAAAAAACACGTGATGACATGAACCAGCTTCCCTCTGAAGTAATAATATAGTGCCCAAACAAGTAAATTGTGAACCATCGAATAAGCTAACTAATAGCACCACTAGCCTTTAAGAGCATACCAGCTATCACCTTATTTACCCCACACTTCATAAGAACCAAAACTACAGGCACTCATACCCCATAAATAATTCTTTGGGGTGCGACATTTTGTCACACCCCAAAACCTCTGTATCCAAGTAAAATCACGCCATTCAAATTTACTGTTGCTGTAGAGATTTATCTAAGTGAAGAATATATTAATAAACAATAAAACCACTGCTCTTGTATCCATATTTTTGGCCACGTTCACCACTAACCTTCGTGCTGAACATAGTGATATGGAGGAAGTTAATATCACCAGGGAACAGACAACACCTGTTTTGTCGCTGGAAATCTCCCCCGAGAATGAACCTGTAATTGATACCGCATCACTACTGAAAAAAGTGCCTGGAGCCAACATTAACAGCAATGGTCCTGTTACAGGAATTGCCCAGTACAGGGGGCTATATGGTGATCGAGTCAGTATTAATGTCGATCATGCACCCTCGTTGACCGGCGGGCCAAACTCCATGGATACACCACTATCCTATACTCCTCCTATGCTACTCAAATCTCTTAATGTCTACAGGGGCATTGCCCCTGTGAGTGTTGCACAAGAGAGTTTAGGTGGGCATATAACAGCCAATTTAGATCGCGGTCAGTTTGCCAGTGGCAATGAAATTGAATTTAGCGGTGGAATATCCAGCCGTTTTAATAGCACCAGTGATGGCTTTAGCAATGCCTTGAAATCTGTTCTGGCCAACGATACCCACAAACTATCAGTTCTTGCCAGTCACGATGAAGGCGATGAAACACGCTTTGATAGTAATGATGAAATTGGTGGTACTCAATACCGTCGTAATCGTTATGACATTAGCTATGGCTGGAAAAATGACGATGCCGCTATTGAAATCTACGGTGGACAACTAGATACCCGGGATACTGGAACCCCAGCGCTACCCATGGACATTAACTACATCGAAAGTGATATGGTGGGTGTAAATCTCACTAAGAGCTTTGACGATATTGTGCTGTCAGGCCATTTATCCTACAACCATGTAGACCACCTCATGGATAATTTCTCTCAGCGCCCTGCCCCAATGCCTGCCATGTTTCGTCAAACCAATGCTACAGCACATAACACAGCCTGGTCATTTCAAGTCAAGCTCCCCCTGTCCATAGGATCATCAGATGGGTTTCTCACTGTTGGTACCGACGGCAACGAAACTATCCATAATGCCACCATTACTAACCCCAACAACGACATGTTTGAAATAAAAAACTTCGAAGAAGTTGAGCGTGATAGCTATGGAGTATTTACGGAATGGGAAGGTAATGTAGGTGACTGGAAAATCGAAACTGGCATTCGCTACACTCGCGTCAGTATGGACAGCGGTGATGTTTCTATATCAGGGGTGATGGGTATGATGGCAGTGAATGCCGGAATACTCTCATCCAACTTTAATAACGGTGATGCTGATGAGGACTACAACAACGTAGACCTAGTGCTAAATGCCAGCCGAGTATTGAACAGCTCTACTACCTTGAACCTTGGCCTCGGCCGTAAAAACCGTGCGCCTTCCTATCAAGAACGTTACCTCTGGCTACCAATGCCCGCTACAGGCGGCTTAGCCGATGGCCGTAGCTATATTGGTAATCTTGATCTCGACAAAGAAACTTCTTATGAAGTTACTGTCGGTATCGACTGGCTCTCTGAAAAGGCCTGGGCCAACCCTCAAGTGTTTTATCGCTACATCAATGACTACATACAAGGTGTTCCCAGCACAAATATGACCGCCAATATGGTCAGCACCATGATGAGCGGCAATTCAGCCTTGATGTTCGATAACATCGATGCCGAGATGTACGGCATGGATTTAGGGTATGGCTATAAGCTTTGTGACCACCTTAGCCTGGAAGGCACTTTAAGCTATGTACGAGGCAAGCGTGATGACGGAGATGACAACCTCTATCGTGTTGCTCCATTAAACAATCGACTGGCACTGGTTTACGAAGGTCACGACGTGGAATTGAAACTAGAATCAGTTCTATACGCTAAGCAATCCAAAGTTTCTTCTTTCAATGACGAAGAAAAGACCTCAGGCTATGGGCTCATGAATCTGTTGGGTAATTATCAACTGACTAAACAGCTAACAGTGTCTGGTGGTGTAGAAAACTTATTTGATCACAAATACCAAGACCACCTTGCGGGCTACAACAGAAATAGTAATAGTGATGTAGCTGTCGGTGATCGGTTGCCAGGGGCAGGAAGAAATATTTATGTATCTTTTGCCTACAATTGGTAAACCGTACATTCAATTAACAATGTGCAACTAGCAACTGAACGGACTTAGGCTGATCTGATACCATGACAATATGTTACAGAATGAAAAAAATGCACAACATGAAAAGTTAACAATCTCAGCTGCGAGGGAAAATCTTCGCCAGCTGAGTATTATCAGGAACATCGCTCTTGGGGGTCAATTATTGGCCCTCCTTTTTTTTAGCCAGATTCAAAATATTGGTCTACCTGTCACCACCTTAAGTATCGTGTTGGCCTGTTATGGACTTGTTATCGCAGCCACTTGGTGGCGCTCATTCCAGAGTCCCGTTATTACGGAGCTGGAATTCTTTTTCCATCTACTCATAGATATTATATTTTTTACCATCCTACTGTATTTTAGTGGCGGAGCCTCAAACCCTTTTGTCTCCTATTACCTAGTGCCTATAAGCATTGCTGCCACTACCCTACCCACTCGCTATACTTGGAGTGTGACGCTGTTATCTCTCGGCGCTTATAGCTGGCTGTTGGTAAACCATCTGCCTATTTCTGCTCTTGCGCCATCACTAGATCAAAGCCATCACCACGGCAGCAGTAATAACCTCCATATTCTGGGCATGTGGGGTAACTTTGCTGTTAGCGCCCTACTCATCACCTACTTTGTGACCCGTATGGCCAATACGCTAAAACAAAAAGACGTAAAATTAGCGCAACAACGTGAAGACCAACTGCGAGATGAACAGGTTATCGGGATTGGTACATTGGCCGCAGGCACCGCCCATGAATTGGGCACACCATTAAATACCATGAAAATACTTGTGGATGAAATGCAATATGAGCCATCAGGTTTTGAGGAAGAACTCTCCATTCTTCAGCAACAAATTGAACAGTGCCGAATCACACTCAAACAATTAGTTGCCACAGCAGAAACTTCTACTGACAGTTTGGAAATAAAACCTGCTCGAGAATATTTCGATAAGCTCCTGGAGCGCTGGCAGGTTATGCATCCCAAAACACAAGCTAATATCCATTACACCGAAAACCTTCCAGAGTGCACAACCCGCTTTCACCCCACCATTGCCCAGTCACTCACCAACCTGTTAAACAATGCAGTAGATGCCAGCCCTGAACAAGTGGATGTAAATCTGTCCTGGGATACTGAAGCCATAAAACTCAGCATCCGCGATTACGGCAAAGGCATCACCCCGGAGCAACAGGAAACACTGGGGCAGCCCTTTAATTCAAAGAAACCGGATGGTATGGGGCTGGGGCTATTCCTAACCCAAGCATCTATAAATCGCTATGGAGGAGAAGTCAGCATACGATCCGCTGATGACCAAGGAACAGTGACACAAGTGTTGTTGCCACTCGAAGTTACATTGGTAGAACAATGACAACGACAACACATCAAAACACAATATTGATCGTCGATGACGACGTAACCTTCGCTCATGTCCTTAACAAAGCTTTGACACGCCGAGGCTACAATGTGATTACGGCAGAAACGGCGTCTGAAGCTTTAGCCCTGTGCCAACAACACCAACCCCAACAAGCCGTAGTTGATTTAAAACTGGAAACGGAATCTGGATTAAATGTATTACCACAATTAAAACAGGCAAACCCAAACATACAAATGCTAATTTTGACGGGTTATTCGAGCATTTCCACTGCCGTAGAAGCTATCAAAGTCGGTGCCGTGAACTACCTCTGCAAACCAGCTGGAGTGGATGATATTTTGGCTGCTTTTAATAACATCGCTGCAAACCCTAATATCGACATTAAAGAAACACCCCCCTCCGTCGATCGACTGGAATGGGAACATATTCAAAAAGTACTGGCAGAAAATGATGGCAATATTTCTGCCACGGCAAGGGATTTGGGGATGCATCGGCGGACATTACAACGGAAGCTGTTAAAACGCCCAGTGAAAGAATAACTCCAAGCTTCTCTTTTATATAAAGTGGATTAGTATCTATCCAAGCCCCGACCAAAGGAATGGTAATGAAGAAATTATTTGCATTTATTTCAGTTATCACACTGTTGTCATGTCAATATGATGACAGTGAATTGGTAAAAAAACCCGTAATCTGAGGACATCCAAGGGATGTGGGAAAGTTTAAGTATTATGCAGTTTTTCCCTTATGCGATATTACACTTCGACTCAAAGGGGAATGGAGTTCTGGTCGCAGCAAATAAAGAAGCGGCTGGAGTATTGCTATATTTAGAGTCGTTCGAAAGCCAGGAAAAGGGGTTCAATATCACAGCAATTTTTGAAGATAATGAAAGCAGAGAGGATCCGGAAGTTATATTCGGGTCAATTGAACACGGTCAACTTTGTTTTCATTTTTCTGATCCTGAGAATATAGATAAAAAAATGTCATTTTGTTTTACGAAAGCAAATGAAGTAGAAGGTTTTCGCTCTAGAGCAATGGCAGTGCTTAACGGCTTAAGTAACTAACATATATATGTAGCAATTGAATACAGTGTAAAAACATTTAGTAGTTATAGTGCCATCCGCGATTAAAGGGACAAGGCCCTTTTTTATACTACCCTTTGTATGAAAGGAGAGAGCAATGTCCACAAGTAATAAAACCGACGCACTGACATTAGGTATTTTTGTTTTTCTTGGCCTATCTGCCCTAGGCTATCTTCTGGGCAATGCTGCCATTGAATTTAAACAATTTGACCGCAGTGTCACGGTAAAGGGCTTGTCTGAACGTGAATACCCAGCAGATATTGTGATATGGCCCATTCAGTTTACTGCTGCTGGGAATGACCTTGAGAGCTTATATAACTCCATTGAATTGAACACGACTAAAATCGTCAGTTTTCTCGGTAAAAAAGGTATTAATACCGATGAAATCACCACTTCTTCCCCTGCAATTACGGACAAATCTGCTCAGCAGTACGGCGGTAATTCTAGAGCTGAGTTTCGTTATAGTGCATTTCAAACGGTCACTGTTTATTCAAAAAATATTGATGCTGTGAGAAGTGTGATGAGCTCACTATCCCAGCTTGGCAAGCAAGGTATTGTGATTACTGGCGGTAATTATGATTCTCAAACTGATTATATTTTCACAAGACTAAATGAAGTTAAGCCCGAGATGGTTGAAGAGGCAACGAGGAAGGCAAGGGAAGTTGCAGAAAATTTTCCTCTGATTCACAAAGTACCTTGGGGAAAATTAAACGTGCGTCCCAAGGGCAATTTAGTATTAGTGCCAGGGATAAAAACAACCCACATATCAAGAAGGTTCGGGTGGTTTCGACAGTTCAGTATTACTTATCTGATTAACTGCTTATCTGATTAATTACGTATCTAACTAAATAAAAAACTGGGGTAATCATCCTTTGATTACCCCAGCTGTAATTTGTTTTTAATCACTTTTTTATACAGCCTGTTTCAGATCCTTACTTTAGCGGTACACCCGCAATATAAGGATGAAGCAAAGCAGCCACCACAAAGATAACCAAGCTAATAGCAACACCTTTTAATTGCTTTGGCATGCTGAGTATAGGCTTTTTAACCCACTCACCTTCTCTTCGGCTGATAAAAATAATTTCAAGAATCGCCCACACTCCCAAGCAACCAAAGAGCGTCACAGAGCGACTATCGCCGTTGACCAGTAAGTGAGCCGTTGACCAAAGTAGCAAGCCCGTCAGCTGTGGGTGGCGTACCCAGGAATTAATTATTGAAGGGTGTTTGGCTGCACCAAACAAGAGAAAGCTAACCACCATCAGAGCAATAGCAATAGGCTTGGTGACAACTGGATCATAGATATGGGTTGGTACGGTATGACGCCAACCGTAGACTATCAGAACCAAAGATAGAACTACGGTGAGTGCGAAGGTGATTTTATAGCCTGTATCTCCCAAGGCATTGATCCATGCCTTTTTCACTGGCTGAGCCAATGAGGGGATAAAATGTACAACAGACCAAACAAACAAACCCAACAATAAAATTTCCATACCACCTCCCTGTACAGGCTGGTTTTTCAGAACAGTCTCATTACTTTATTTTCTTGATCAGTTTAAAACACGATACCCTCTGCCACGTAAACAGTTTTTAACCACTTGGCGACGTTCTCTATAGCCTGAGCTAGTACCTTTCAAAGCACCGGTGACAGCACCAACTCCAGCACCTTTTTTAGCCGTACCACTATCACCTACTATGGCACCAACAACACCGCCCACAACAGCTCCACCTACTGCGGTTTTTGTCGCTTTTCCAGCAACGGGAACCTGTGTGGCAAAACCTTGGCATTCTTGTAAGTCCTGATGATAGTACTGCATATCAACACCTTTGGTATCGATAATTATATTGCCGCTTCCTGAATGATTTGATCCATGTCGTGAATGGTGATTGCTACAACCTGATATGGCGATGATCACTAAGCCGATTAAAATTCCTTTATACATAGTGTTGCCTCTGAATGCTTTCATATAAATAAATCTTAGCCCCGACTACCCGGGGGCATCTCTATTTATAGTGAACGTATGAAAGGGGAAATCGTTGACAATTTACCGCTGAATTACATTAGAAGCAGTAAATTTGTAGCCTGTTGCGGGGCAACCCATAACAGGCTCAGAGGATGGTATTACTCTCCCATAGATTTACTTCATACCACTCATCAAACCGCGTACTGCTGCGGGAATATCTGCTGGCAGGAAGACTAGCTTTGAGTTATCTGATTGAGACATTTCACGCATCGCCTCCACATACTTTTCACCCAACAAATACACAGCAGGCAACTCCTTGTCCTGAATCCCCTGTGTAACTTTTTCGATCGCTTCCTGAGTTGCTGTCGCCAAAACCACTTTAGCTTCTGCATCACGTCGTGAGGCTTCCAATCGACCATCTGCCTCAAGAATAGCAGCTGTTTTTTCACCGTCAGCACGAGTCACTGTGGCACGACGTTCCCGCTCAGCAGCAGCCTGCTCTTCCATCGCTTTTTGCATAGTGCCAGAAGGGTTAATATCCTGAATCTCTACTGTTTTCAGGGTAATACCCCAATCGGCAATATCATCTGAAATGGAGGCTTTAAGCTTTGCCTTAATTTGATCTCTGGATGACAAGGCATCATCCAGTTTCATTTCACCAACAATTGAACGTAATGAAGTCTGTACCAGGGTACGAATAGCCAGCTCATAATCTTCAACACCGTACACCGCCTTTTCAGGAGAAACGATATTGATATAGGCCACTGCATTGGCGATGATTACTACGTTGTCCAGGGTGATTACTTCCTGAGAGGGAATATCTAATACAATATCTTTGGTCGTTACTTTATAAGCTACGTTATCGATATAGGGAATGATAAATTTCAAACCTGGCGTGAGCGAGCCATGGTATTTACCTAGCCGCTGAACAACCCATTTGTAGCCCTGAGGTACCTGTCTGACACCTTTAGCTAGTGTAATTAAGCAGAAAACCAGCACTGCTATACCGAGGATTGGACCTTCCATAAAACTTGCTCCCTAAATATGATTAACTTAATTTAACAACAATTAATGTGTTTCCGGAAATATCTTTAATATGCACTCGATCGCCTAGCGCTACATCACCTTCTGAGATGAAATCCCACTCGTCATCTCCAAGCAATGGTGTGGTAAAACGCACAACTCCTCGGCTACCTTCTGTAGGGACTTTAACAACTTGTCCAGATTCACCAATGGCCGCTTCACGGGCAATGCCTGCCGTTGTTTTATCCACCATTTTGGGCTTTAAAAACTTAAACCAAAGAATGGTGAATATAACTGAGGCAATCGCCCAAACAATAACCTGGGCGGTAAAGTTCATATCAATAGCAACTGATAGTAATCCTACTACCAATGCGCCCAAACCAAACCAGAAAATGGTAAAGCTAGGGATAAAAATCTCCACTAGCATCAGCGCAATACCCAGCACCAGCCAGTGCCAATAAACGAGTTCAAATTCCATTAATGCTCTCCATTTGATTTATCTTTTTCTGAACCTTTACGAGGCAACAGTTTAAGAATGTGGAATATCAGCGGCAGCATAAGGCAGAAGCCCACAACAACAAGCACTAACGCATTGAAGCTACCATTTTCTATATATTTCAAAATACCTACTGCTGCTATTAGCGCCCCAATTAAGTCGAGGGCAATAAGCGATATTGGCCACTTGGTCATATTTTTTACCATTGTGGAGTAGTTACCTTTTTAAACTAGGTGTCTCATTACACCATATTTCTTAATTTTAATTCTGCGGGGTAAGGATTGATATACCAGGATTGCTTAATGTATTCGTTGGGGGATTTACGAAAATGGTGCAAAAAAAGTGTTAACGGTGATAGATAGTGCCCGCTGGAGAAAGTATCGGGAGAGTATTAGTCCCCGACAACAGACAGTCTAGGTACTTTCGTTGTAGTCCCTGCAGCCAGCTTGCTGACAAACTCATGCTCTGGCATAGGTTTTTGGAAATAATAGCCTTGGAAGTAGTGACAACCCATCTTCTTCAACATGTCGAATTGCTGTTGATTTTCTATTCCTTCCGCAATAACTTCCAGAGATAGAACATTACAGAGTCTTATCACAGCATCAACAATAGAATAGGACTCATCACTTTCGTCCCGTAGGTTACAAATAAACTCACGGTCCAGTTTGACATATTGAACAGGGAGATCCTGAAGCATTGCTAATGAAGAATACCCGGTACCAAAATCATCCAATGCGATTTTAATACCATAGGCAATCAACTCATCGAGCTGACCTTTTACTTTTTCCAGGTTATGAATCAAGCTTTCTTCTGTAATTTCAAAAACTAATTGATTTGGGTTCACACCAAATTTATCTACAATTTTTATCACTTCTTGAGCAAATCGCTCATCCTGAAGCTGTTTCGGGCTAATATTCACAAACATTACAAAATCATCGGGAAAACTATCAGAAGATTCGTGAGCCTTGCGCCAAAGTACAAGGTTTCGGCAAACTTTTTCAAGCAACCAGTAGCCGACTTCATGAATCATCGGTAGTGATGACATTAAATCAATAAATTCCCCAGCCTCTGCCACTCGTTGCATCGGGCGATTCCAACGCAATAGCGACTCGGCACTAAAAAATTCTCCACTACCATTAACAATAGGTTGGAAATGTAAATCAAATTCTGACTTCTTGAGCCCCTGACGTAGTTCACGAATAAGAGCTACTCGATATTCGGCATCAATCGCCATGGAGTCATCGTAAAAACAAAAGCCTTTACGGCCAGAGCTTTTCACCCGATACATGGCCAAATCAGCCTGCTTCAGAATATCATTAGAAGAAAAGTCTCCATGGCTAAATAATACTATCCCTCCACTGACCTCTAAATCATATTCAACCCCTTCGATGATATCGACGTTGTTTCCCATCTCAAGAATCTTTTCGGCAACAGACAGCACCTTGTTTCGGGCTTCTATATCCTGCCAACCTAAATCTTCTACCAAGATAACGAACTCATCACCACCAAAGCGGGCCACAACATCCTCTACACGTACCGCATCACGAACAATGTTGGCAAAATGCTTGAGCACCAGATCGCCCACATGATGACCCTGAGTGTCGTTAATGTCTTTAAAATGATCTATATCGAGAAATAGTACTGCTGCATACTGTCTAGTTCTCTGGCTACGAGAAATGGCACGCTCCATCTCTTCCATCATCCGGCGACGGTTGGGCAATCCAGTTAAATTATCGTAACTCGCCTGACGCTTAATTGTTTCTTCTGCCTGAACCTGCGAGGTGATATCTTCGACAAAAGAGGCTGCACCGATTAATTGACCATCTTTCAAAAGCGGCGTGTTGTGCCACTCGCAAGTATGTACGTCGCCATTCTTACTCTTCACAGTATGGATACTGTGATAACCGTCTTTTTGTCGACGGTAGAGTGCAGACCACATTTTTTTGGATTCTTTACCTGTATCGGCAGGAACAAGAAATGACGAATGCCTGCCCAACACCTCTTCTTTGGTGTAACCAAACAGTTCTTCTGCCTGAGGATTCCAATCAATGATATTTTGATTCCGATCCCACTGAATTGCAGCAAATGGAGCCTTCAACCAGTGTTGCTCGAATAGATAACTACTCTCTGCTTGCTCTTGAATAGCATTTTCGGAAGTAAACCTTAACTCAAGGTTCTTTTTCAATAGGTTGTGAAGCTGTATAAGTACCACATACAGGGTTGTAAAATAAATAAGTATGGAGGCTACAAAGTATGCAACTATTTCCTTATCCCTAGAGGAAATTTCCATAAAGCATGGCACCAATATCATGGTTACCATAACCAGCGCTGCCTTAATGTTGTAACAATAGAGAATGCCGCTAGATGCCGCGACGCACACCATGATAGAGAGATAGAGCCAGGAGTGTGGCGCCGGATTGTTGTATTGAATAACACTGGCTAAAAACCATGCCATACCGCTGGCAATCGCCACTATCATGGTCAACCGATTTATATCTGAAGCTTGGGATTCTGTGATACCTTCATCTGCTGTCGAGGGCGTGTACCGTTTGACCAAAGTCAAACCAACAATAGAGACCGCTATCAGATAACCGCACCATGAGAGGAACTGCCAACTGGTAAGCATTTCCTGCCACACGTAGACAAGTACCAAACCAAAGATAGCAGAGACACCAATACAAAGAGGAAGGCGACCCAACATCAGCTCAGACATTTTCAATCTGCCTGATTCACGACTGTCTTTTTTTGATATCATAAAGCCACCTTTTATTGCCAGATGCTTTTCTTATTGCAAGATGCTTTCCAACCAAATACGCTTCAACTTAATCTTGCCTATGAATAATCAGTTTATTATCGCTATTCTAAAAAACCTTTCCTCAACAAAAGCGCAGTGTGGTCGTATATACCGATGAGCGGCACAGGCATTTGTTAAAATTAAGTAAAACTGTGAACTGCGTCACACTCAAAATGTAACTAACATCTATCGAATAACTTGCTGAAGTTATCAACTATCTAATTTAGGCTGATACAACATGAAATTGGGTTAAGCCGCCAGAAACTCCAAACTTAGTATAATGCTACTCCTAAAGTGAATAAGTCTGACACCAGCAGTTACAACTCCATGGCCATCAGCATAGCATCTTCAGGACCTTTGGCTGTTTGGTAATAATTTCTTCGAAGGCAAACCTCAACAAATCCAGAGTTTTCATATAGTTGAATCGCTTTATTGTTAGAGACTCTAACTTCCAGAAAAAACCGCTCCGCTTGGTTTGAGACAACATCAACCATGTGATCAAGAAGCTGCCGACCATAGCCTCGGCCCTGGCAGCCAGGAGCGATAGCAATATTGAGTATTTCCGCCTCTCCGACAATCACATGAAAAATGGCGTAACCTACAACACTATTGTCTTGCTCTAACACCAAGCAACTATGTTTGGCATGGCTATCAACAAACTGGCTTTCTCGCCAGGGATGCGGTGTCACTTGTTGTTCGATAACACTGATATGGCTCACATCAGTGAGTTCCATGTCCCGGATATTAAAAGTTTGGGGATTAACCGTCTTGATCATCAAACGCTCATTCAACTTTGTTCGGCCAAGCACCGAATAGTTTGCCAAGTTTCAGCTTTGGTATGAGGCTCTTCCAACATTGTCTGTAAGCTTCTGACCACCATTATTTGAGCACCACCCGGGATTTCCTCAGTTCTTCCCAACAGATCAACATAAGACTTCTCCCCAGGAAACAACAGCTCTGAAGATAGTTCACCCATTAACAGTACCCACAACACACCGTACTTTCTAATTCGAGCATCCAAGAATACAGACAACATGGCCTTGGCACCTGACTCAGTGTGGTCTGCACCCTCACCCACAGAATTATCCATGGGCCAATCTAGTAGCTCTGGCTTAGGTAGACCATTAGGTAGCCGCCCTATGGCTTTCAGTATATTGCTCAATAATTGACTCTGGTTTTGATCTGGATGACCATTTGGCTCTAGCTGATTAATAACCAGCATATCTTCACAGGGATGCCAGCAAGCAAGCCTAAAGTTTAATACTGGGCTATTATCATTGGAATTATTGGGGGGTACGTTAAGGCCCTCTTCGGAATCAGAGATACCTTCGGTAGCGGTCTTGTTGTGTTCAATAACAGAGGCTTCTTGCTCAGTGTCAGGTTGAGCATCTGTTTTTTCTCCCACCAGTTCAAGCACACTGGCAGCCTGAGATTTGGTGCGCTCGGCCTTAGGCGGGCTAGTATTAGTAGCTTCTACATCCTGACTTGTAGAGCTATCAAAAATTTCAGTCGCAGGCGAATGAAAAGGAAGCGCAACTGAATCTTCACCTTTAGGTACGTATTGCACAATACCCAAATTAGAAAGATACCAGTTGCGCAGCTCAGGAGTCATTGTCATAGCTATAAGTTGGACCTATATACCGTTGCACCTAGACACCATCTAATTGGGGGTGCAGGCGATCTGGATTTTCAATTAGGTTAAGCGCATGCAAATAAGCTTTGACGCTGGCCACCAAAACATCAGTATCCGCTCCCAGCCCATTCACAATCCGACCACCCTTTTCCAGTCGGACCGTTACTTCACCCTGAGAATCCGTACCCGCTGTTACTGCATTCACAGAGTAAAGCTTCAATTCAGTTTTACTCTTGGCTAATTTTTCAATCGCCTTAAATGCCGCATCGACCGGACCATCACCCTCCGAATGCGAACGGTAGGACTCACCTTTATAATTTAAGGTAAGTTCGGCACTGGGGGGTTGCCCTGTTTTAGAAATCACTTCCAGGTTTTCCAAGGTGATCTGGTCACCATTAGATTCATGTAGCTGAATTTCTGACACCAGAGCCTGAAGATCCTCGTCATAGATTTCACGTTTCTTATCCGCCAAATCCTTAAACCGCACAAACGCTTCATTGAGTTCTTCTTTACTCTCAAATTGAGTACCCAACTCTTCGAGACGAGCAGCAAAAGCCGCGCGACCCGAAAGCTTGCCCAAGACAATTTTATTGGTGCTTAACCCCACATCCTGGGCTCGCATAATTTCATAGGTTTCACGATGTTTAAGTATTCCATCCTGATGGATACCCGATTCATGGGCAAAGGCATTAGCGCCAACAATCGCCTTGTTAGGCTGAACCGGAAAGCCTGTGATACTGGACACCAACTTCGAAATTGAGGTGATTTGAGTGGTATCAATACGTGTTTCCACAGGGAAAATATCTTTCCGAGTTCTTACCGCCATCACCACTTCTTCCAGGGCAGCATTACCGGCACGCTCACCCAAGCCATTAATAGTACATTCCACCTGGCGAGCGCCCTTCATCACAGCAGCCAGGGAGTTAGACACGGCCAGCCCCAAATCATTGTGACAATGCACCGAGAATATCGCCTTATCCGCATTGGGAACATTCTGAATCACACGGCCAATGGTTTCAGCATACTCTTCAGGAAAGCCATACCCAACGGTATCTGGCAAATTGATTGTTTTTGCACCGGCATTAATAACTTCCTCAATAATTCGGCACATATAGTCAAATTCTGACCGGCTGGCATCTTCTAGTGAAAACTCCACATCATCAATAAGATTGCGAGCCATCTTCACTGCCGACACTGCTTGCTCTACTACCTGATCAGGAGACATTTGCAGTTTGTACTTCATATGAATTGGCGATGTAGCAATGAACGTATGAATACGCCCTGAATTAGCATTTTTCAACGCTTCTGCTGCACGCTCAATATCTAACGGCATGGTTCGAGCAAGGCTACAAACCGTGCTGTCTTTAACTGTTTCAGCAATGCTTTTAACTGATTCAAAATCACCTGGGCTGGATACGGCAAAACCAGCTTCAATCACATCCACGCGGAGTTTTTCCAGTGCTTTAGCCACACGCAACTTTTCTTCCCTGGTCATGGATGCACCAGGGCTCTGCTCTCCATCTCTGAGAGTGGTATCAAAAATTACTAAATGCTGTTTGTCCATTTGTTGCTACTCCAAAAATGATGCCCTTATTTTCCAAAGATCGGGCTTTCCCAAAGACTTGGGCAAAACACATATCTAGCCAAAACAAAGACTGGACAAAATAGGTATGCGAATTCTCCCTGTGACAGGAAAGATTTGCAAACGGGAATAACTAATTTTGAAAAAAGAATAGATGCCCCTTAGGGCAGAAGAAGCAGCAGACGAGCAGATACACAACGAGATGTGGTCATCTGTTGTGTTGAAGTCTTGTTTGTAACTACTTTATTTACCATAAAAGTTTTATATAGAAGAATAGCCCAAACTACTTGAGCTTATTTACAGACAATTCAAACAGGTTTTAAGCAGTTTGCCAAGCCTTCAACAAAACCAGTTGAGATAACCGTTACTAGAGTTATGTCTTCACAGGTCTGATTTTACGCCACCCCCAAGCCAATGGAGCCGAAAGACCATAGCTTAACGCCAGTAAAAATAGAATTCGCGGGGGGTCGATAGTGATAATAATCAACCCCATCACCAGCGCAAAAATAACCACAAAGGGAACCCTACCCTTCAGGTCTACGCCTTTGAGACTATGATAGCGAAAATTAGAGACCATCATCAGTCCAGAAAATGCTGTTACCGCTGCGGCTATCAATGCCACTTGGGTGGTCGGTTCAACATCGTAGCCACTCCATACCATTCCTGCTATCAATGCCGCAGCAGTGGGACTGGCCAAACCAATAAAATAACGTTTGTCGACAGTATCAACCTGAGTGTTAAACCGCGCCAGTCGCAATGCTGCACAAGAGGCATAAATAAATGCCGCAGCCCAACCAATGCGTCCAACCTCATTGAGAATCCAACTAAATGCCACCACCGCAGGAGCCACGCCAAAGGAAACCATGTCAGAAAGGCTGTCATATTGAACACCAAACTCACTGGAGGTATGCGTCATTCGCGCGACGGTACCGTCCAATCCATCAAAGATCATGGCTACAAAAATGGCAATGGCTGCCGCTTCAAAATTGCCATCCATTCCCGCCAAAATGGCATAAAACCCAGCAAACATAGCACCCGTGGTAAACAGGTTTGGCAGTAGATAAATTCCCTTATGAGGAGCTTTTTCATGTAAAGAATCATCTTCTGCACTTGTCTCTACTGAAGCATCCACTATCGCAGTATCTTCAATGGTCACAGGTTTATCCCTGCCCACCTTTACTTTATTGGAGTCATTAGTCTTATTATCGGCATCTGCCATTTTGGGTTCTCAGTTTGTATTTATCTAAACTAGGCCTGTCTCAACTAAGTTCATGTAAGCTAGGTTATTAAACACTAAAGGTCAGGACAAAAAAACCGCGCCATAGCACGGTTTTTTCTATCAAGTATTTATTTAAAAATAAATACTTAGTTCTTTTCTTTATCAACCAACTGGTTTGCTGCAATCCAAGGCATCATTGAACGTAGCTTAGCGCCTGTCTGTTCAATAGGGTGCGCTGCATTGTTGCGACGATAGGCTGTCATAGATGGGTAATTCATAGCGCCTTCTGTAACGAACATTTTGGCATATTCACCATTTTGAATACGCTTTAGAGCATTGCGCATTGCTGCACGAGACTCATCATTAATAATTTCAGGACCAGTAACATACTCACCGTACTCCGCATTGTTGGAGATTGAGTAGTTCATGTTGGCAATACCGCCCTCGTACATCAGATCAACAATCAGCTTCAGCTCGTGTAAACATTCAAAATAGGCCATTTCAGGGGCATAGCCGGCCTCAACCAATGTTTCAAAACCAGCTTTAACCAGTTCAACAGTACCACCACAAAGCACAGCTTGTTCACCGAACAAATCAGTTTCTGTTTCGTCTTTGAAAGTCGTTTCAATAATGCCAGTACGACCACCACCAATACCGCTGGCGTAAGACATAGCAACATTTTTTGCATTGCCCGAAGCATCTTGATGAATAGCAACCAAATCAGGGATACCACCACCTTTGGCAAATTCACTACGAACAGTATGCCCAGGTGCCTTTGGCGCAATCATGATGACATCCAAGTCTGCACGAGGCACTACCTGGTTGTAGTGAATAGCAAAACCGTGCGCAAAAGCCATGGTGGCGCCTTGCTTAAGGTTTGGTTCAATTTCATCTCTATAGAGATGAGATTGGAATTCATCAGGTGTCAGAATCATCACTAAATCAGCCCAGGCAACCGCTTCTGCGACATTTTTTACAGCCAGGCCAGACGCTTCAGCTTTTGCTACAGAGGCTGAACCTGCACGCAGACCAACGGTTACATCAACACCGGAGTCTTTCAAATTCAAGGCATGGGCATGGCCCTGTGAACCATAACCAATAATAGAGACCTTCATACCCTGAATAATTGAGAGGTCACAGTCTTTGTCATAAGAAACTTGCATGTTTTCACCCTATATTTTTAAATCTAAATCAATTAGTTATAAACAGTTCCAAATGTAATACATTTAAAGAACTTCCTGAAAAATGAACTTCTTAAAAAAATAAATTTTCTAAAAATAGCACCTTGTACAAGATAAAACTTATCACCCTGCACTTTTTGTTCTCGCATACTTGCTCTAGAGCTCTAAGTAACATTAGAGCCGTAGAGATTTCTCTCCACGAGCTAACCCAGATACTCCTGTACGAACCAGTTCTAGAATATCTGCATCACCGAGAGCTTGGATAAAGGCGTCGAGTTTATCACTGTTACCAACAATCTGTAATGTATAAGCATTCGCATTTACATCAACAATCTGCCCACGGAAAATATCAACACAACGTTTAATCTCAGCACGCTGTGCATCGTTAGTCCTTACTTTAAGCAGCATCAACTCCCGCTCAATGTGTGGGCCTTCTGTTAGATCCGCCACTTTAACCACATCGATCAATTTGTTGAGGTTTTTGGTGATTTGCTCAAGCACCTGATCATTACCATGAGTCGTCATAGTTAAACGAGATAATGTTTGATCTTCTGTTGGCGCTACCGTCAGAGTATCAATGTTGTAACCACGCTGAGAAAACAGTCCAACAACACGAGAAAGAGCACCCGGTTCATTTTCCATCAATACTGAAATTATCCGTCTCATTAGGTACGCTCCGTTTTACTCAACCACATATCCCGCATAGAACCATTAGGGGCAACATGCATGGGGTAAACGTGTTCAGAACGATCTACACAAATATCCATAAATACCACTCGATCTTTCAGGCTAAAACACTCAGCCATCTTTTCTTCCAATTCATCGAAGTGGGTTACTTTTATGCCTACATGTCCATAGGACTCGGCTAACTTAACAAAGTCGGGCAGTGAATCTTCATAGAGACTGGATGAGTATCGACTGCTGTATTGCATATCCTGCCACTGTCGTACCATACCCAAGGCCTGGTTGTTAAGATTAATAATCTTTACCGGCAAACCATACTGGGTACAGGTGGAAAGCTCCTGAATACACATTTGGATACTGCCCTCACCCGTCACACAGGCAACGGCAGCTCCGGGGTTAGCTAACTGTACGCCCATAGCAGCGGGCAAACCAAAGCCCATGGTGCCCAGTCCACCCGAGTTAATCCAACGGCGCGGCTTGTTAAACAAGTAATATTGAGCAGCAAACATCTGGTGCTGCCCTACATCAGAGGTCACAAAGGCATCACCGCCAGTGACTTTAAACAGTGATCGGATCACATCCTGCGGCTTGATAGTATTGCCTTCACTGGCATCATGACGTGGCTGAGTATAAATACCGTGACGATCACGCCACTCATCAATTTGTGTCCACCACTCAGCAATCGCAGCTTCATCCTGAGATTCATCGCTACTATCTAGCTGGTCCATCAACTCCTGTAGCACCTTGTCACAAGAACCAACGATAGGAATATCCGCTGGGATCGTTTTAGATATTGACGTCGGGTCCACATCAATATGAATAATCTTAGCTGAGGGGCAAAATTTATCCGTGGTATTTGTCACCCGATCATCAAAACGAGCACCCACAGCCAAAATAACATCAGCATGATGCATAGCAGTATTGGCTTCAAACGTACCGTGCATACCCAACATACCCACAAACTGTCTATCAGTGCCGGGATATGCGCCCAAGCCCATCAACGTATTGGTCACCGGGGCATTCAAATATTTCGCCAACTCTATCAGCTGAGATGAAGCATCACCTAAAACCACTCCACCACCGCTGTAAATAACGGGACGCTTGGCATTTAGCAATGCTTTGACCGCACGTTTTATCTGACCAGCATGACCTTTCACCGTAGGCTGATACGAACGAATTTTAATTTTCTCAGGATATTCATAAGGCACACGGTGATTCGGCGCAGTGACATCCTTCGGTATATCAACTACCACTGGGCCAGGACGACCAGATGCCGCAATGTAAAATGCTTTGGCAATGGTTGCCGCAATTTCAGTGGCATCTTTTACCAAAAAACTGTGCTTAACAATGGGCCTGGATATACCCACCATGTCGGTTTCCTGAAAAGCATCATCTCCAATTTTATCCCTAGGAACCTGTCCAGAAATAACCACCATGGGGATCGAGTCCATATAGGCAGTAGCGATACCAGTAATGGCATTGGTAGCACCGGGACCGGATGTTACCAGTACGGCTCCCACTTCCCCTGTAGAACGGGCATGACCATCAGCTGCATGCGTTGCAGCTTGCTCATGACGAACGAGAATATGTTGAACATCTGATTGCCGAAATAGCGCATCATATATATGTAGTGCTGCACCACCGGGGTAACCCCAAAGGTACTTAACACCAGCATCCTTAAGTGCACGAACGACGATTTCACCGCCAGACAGTAATTCCACTGTACAAACCCTCAAAATTAAAACACCACAACACTGGCATTATCCATATGGGGCATAAGCCCACAAAGGATATAAGCCCACAAAGGACATAAACCACACGGCTGTGACATCACAGGTCTGCAAATGCAATCGCAACCGATTTTTGGTGGTCGGTGCGTCAGGCCTATGGGTAAACAAGCCTGTTCTGGATGCCCAGCAAACGCTGTTTACGTTCACTTGGCGAACTGGTTAGATACCAGCGTGCGAGCAACTTGAAACCTACTCGCAGAAGACCGGAACTTTAGGGCTTTAGTGGCTGGCAGTCAAGCAGTTAGGGCCATAGTTGAGGTCCAACAGCATCGATTTAGCTGACGAAATTGATGCCCTATCACAAAAAATACTGCTTTTTAGGCAATCTTTTTGCTACGGAACACTCAACATCGGCATAATAAATCCGCTATGATGCCTACGACTAGGTACCTTATTTGTAGGCTCAAGGACATGAAACAAGCATTATTTCTGACGTTTTCTATTCTGACTCTGTTAACTATTGGTGTTTCTGCTAATGCCGGGAAAATCTTCCGCTGGCAGGACGATGCTGGGACTTGGCACTATTCTGCAACGCCCCCTGCAGAGCAGGCTGCGGAGTCCGTCAACATAAAAGCCCCACCAACTTCAGGCTCCATAGCACCAACTAGTGAAGAAAAACCTGGAGATAAAACAGAGGGCGACTCGAAAGTAAAAGAACAAACAACTACTGAAACCGAATTTAAAAAATCGGCCGAAGTAGCCGCTGAAGACAAAGCACTGGCACGGAAGAATTGCGAAAATGCCAAGAAAAACCTAGCTAACTTAACGAACCATCGAAGAATGAGAATCAATGATGAAGAAACGGGTGAAGTTCGCTACCTGGGTGATGATGAACATGCGGAGTGGATGAAAAATTCCAAAGAGGAAGTACGAAAGAACTGTCAATAAAGTTATTGCCAATAATTATCTTAGGCTAAAGCTTAAAATAATTTAATCTACGCGGAAAACTAGAAGTAAGGGGTAGATGATTATTTTCTCCTTACTTTGTTAAACACAACTGTTCAAACGTATCATTCCTTTTTCACAAGATCGTTGATTATTTTTTCAGCCATTTTCTTTTTAAACTCGATTTCTCCTACTTCATCCCAATCGCCTCCAGCCAAAAAATAAGTCTCATAGACTTCCAGTGCTTTGTAGGCTGAAATTAATTCAGGGTGTTTTTGAATAGCGATGTTCTTTTTGTCATTTAGAAGGCTGTCTAGTAGCTCATCATATTTTTTATTTTGGGTTTCGGCTCCTAAACTATTTCTTTCTTCTGTGGTGCCTTCCACTTCAGCCTCACCTTCTGCTATTTGCTCCTTTGTTGGTTGTACCATCGCTTTAAAAAACCTCTGCTTTTTAATCTGTCATCATTCCATCCTGTCGATACACTGAATGCATCTCTTTTACACCGAGAGTATCACTTTAGAGCTTTAGCATTACCCCGGTTTAATGCTATCCCTTAGAAAACACGACATTATCACCTTCTAAATCAATATAAATAGTATCCCCAGGGCCAAAACTACCGCTCAACATTTGCTGTGCCAAGGGATTTTCTAATAACTGTTGAATAGATCGTTTAAGTGGTCTTGCACCATAAACTGGATCAAAGCCTGCTTCGCAAATTTTATCCATTACGGCTTCTGACAACTCCATCATCAAATCAGCTTCAGCCAACCGTTTTTTCAACAATTCCAACTGAATGTCAGCAATACCTCGAATCTGCCCTTTAGCTAACGGGTGGAATACCACAACTTCATCAATGCGGTTAATAAATTCTGGCCTAAAATGCCCTGTTACAACATCCATCACAGCATCTTTCATGGCCTGATAGCGGTTTTCATTGGCGGTAGAATCATCTGGCTCTCCACCTGCACCACCAATATCAAAATTAATGGTATCAAATGAACGATCCTCAACCACGGCTTGAATACGATCAGAACCCAGATTAGAGGTCATAATCACCACAGTGTTACTAAAATCTACGGTGCGACCCTGGCTATCAGTGAGTCGACCATCATCCAACACCTGTAACAAAATATTGAATACATCAGGGTGAGCCTTTTCCACTTCATCCAACAACAATACTGAATAGGGACGACGGCGAACCGCTTCAGTCAGATAACCGCCCTCTTCATAACCCACATATCCTGGAGGTGCTCCTACCAATCGAGCCACAGAGTGCTTCTCCATAAACTCAGACATATCGATACGCACCATGGCATCTTCGCTATCGAACAAAAACTCCGCCAGGGCTTTACACAATTCGGTTTTACCCACACCTGTAGGCCCAAGAAACAGGAATGAACCATTGGGGCGACTGGGGTCCGAAAGTCCGGCCCGACTTCGCCTTACCGCATTGGAAACTGCTACGACAGCCTCACCTTGACCAATCACTCGTTTATGCAATGAGTCTTCCATTCTCAGCAGCTTATCTCTCTCACCTTCAAGCATTTTAACTACCGGAATTCCAGTCCACTTGGAAACTACCTCAGCTATTTCCTCTTCAGTTACTTTATTACGAAGTAACTGTGTTTCACCTGTTTCCGCTTCACTGGCAGTCACTAACCGTCTCTCCAGCTCGGGAATTTTTCCGTATTGCAGTTCAGACATTTTGGCCAAATCGCCTTCTCGGCTGGCCGCTTCCATATCAAGACGAGCCTGTTCCAATTCAATTTTAATTTGAGCAGAACCCTGCAAAGCCAGTTTTTCTGCTTTCCAAATTTCTTCCAAATCACCGTACTCTTTACCAATAACGTCGATATCTTCTTCCAGCTTGCCTAAACGTTTCCCTGAAGCCTCATCCTCTTCTTTCTTAAGAGCTTCCCGCTCCATTTTCAGCTGAATCAAACGGCGCTCAAGCCGATCCATTTCTTCTGGTTTTGAATCAATTTCCATACGTATTTTACTGGCAGCTTCGTCCACCAAATCAATTGCCTTATCAGGCAGTTGACGATCAGTAATATAACGTTGAGACAATTTGGCTGCGGCCACGATGGCTGAGTCGGTAATATCTACGCCATGGTGAACTTCATAACGTTCTTTTAAGCCCCGCAAAATAGCAATGGTGTCTTCTTCATTAGGTTCTTCCACCAGTACTTTCTGAAAGCGGCGCTCAAGTGCCGCATCTTTTTCTATATATTGTCGATATTCGTCAAGTGTAGTGGCACCCACACAATGCAGCTCACCGCGAGCAAGGGCTGGTTTCAGCATATTACCGGCATCCATAGCACCTTCCGCCTTCCCAGCACTCACCATAGTATGCAGCTCATCAATAAACAGAATGATTTGCCCTTCTTGCTTGGACAATTCTTTGAGGACCGCTTTTAAGCGCTCTTCAAAATCTCCACGAAATTTGGCGCCTGCTAACAACGCCCCTAAATCCAGAGAAAGAACAAGTTTGTTTTTAAGACCTTCGGGCACTTCACCGTTAACTATTCTTTGCGCCAAGCCTTCAATAATGGCTGTCTTACCCACGCCAGGTTCGCCGATCAAAACTGGGTTATTTTTGGTGCGGCGTTGTAACACCTGAATAGTGCGGCGGATTTCATCATCGCGGCCAATCACTGGATCCAATTTACCTTCAACAGCGCGAGCTGTGAGATCAATGGTATATTTTTCTAATGCCTGACGATTGTCTTCTGCATCTGGATCTGTCACTGCTTCTCCTCCACGAATTTTTTCTACAACAGCCTGTAATTTTTCCTTATCACCATATTTGATCAAGGCTTTGCCCAAGTCACCTTTATCTTCAAAAGCTGACAAAATAACGGCTTCACTGGAAATATACTGGTCGCCTTGTTGCTGGGCCTGCTTATCCGCTAGGTTAAACAACTTGCCTGACTCAGCTGATAAATTAATCTCGCCCGTTGGCGATTGAATCTGTGGTAAACGATCCAACTGCTGCCCCAACTCAGCTTTTAAGCCAACAATATCAAAACCTGCCTGCTTTAACATAGGGCTAGTTGAGCTGCCCTGCTGGGTTAGCAATGCCAGCATCAGGTGTACTGGCTCAAGGGCAGGGTTATCCTTTCCCACAGCCATGGACTGGGCATCTGAAACAGCATTTTGTAAGTGATGAGTAAAACGATCGAAACGCATAACAGTCCTTTAATCTTGTTGCTAGGTCTTATTGACAACCAATAGCCCCTATACCAACAAACTGGGGGCTACGATCGGGAATTCAACCTCAGTACTATTATGCAAACACTTCTCAACTGATCCAGATCAAGCTGGCCATGCGCCCAGTTTGCCCATCACGTCGATAGGAATAAAATCGCTCGGCATCAGCATAGGTGCAAAAATCACCCCCATATATTTGAGAAACGCCGGTTTGGTTTAAAGCAATACGGGCCAGACCATAAAGGTCTGCGATCCAGTGATCCCCTTTAGAGTTTCCGTGTTCTGAATCTGATTTAGTAAAACAGGTATTTATTTTGTGTTGAACATGCTCATGAAAACTACTGGAGAGAAAAGTTTGCCTAACTTCAGGCCCCACCTCAAAATTCCGCGGGCTAATAGCTGGCCCTAAATACGCCATCAAATCAGTGGCAGGGGAACAAAATTGTTTGACTGCATTGCTTACTATGCCAGCGGCCAGACCACGCCAACCAGCATGAATAGCCGCAACTTCAGTACCTTCTGCATTACAAAATAATATGGGTAGGCAGTCTGCCGTCATCACTGTACATATATGGCCTGGGATTTTGGTATAGCATCCATCTGCAGTAGGAATTATTCCATTCGCAATTTCCTTTCGGCCACCCACCTCAACTATGTCTATACCATGAACCTGACTAAGCAATTGTGGTGTTGAAGGTAAATTTAATTGTTCTGAAACTGATTGCCAATTTTGCTTCACCGATTTAGGGTTGTCTCCCACATGAAAAGCGAGGTTTAAAGAATCCCAAGGACTAGCGGAACAACCTCCACTACGGGTAGTTATAGCAACAGAAATATTATTGGGGACAGGCCAGTTGGGTATTATTATATCCATTCTTTATTCCACCCAATTTGATTCCGCCCCACTTGATTTTGAAGAGCTATTTAAATCAAGACTCATTTAATCTTTAGCATCAACCTTTAATGTAGCCAACAACGTATTGAAATCATCAGGTGGAGATACCTCCCACTCCATATATTCTCCGGATATTGGGTGAATCAAACCCAATTTACCTGCATGTAATGCCTGACGCTTAAAACTCCGAAGCATATCTTGCAACACAGCCGTTGCACCTTTAGGTAACCTTAAGCGCCCGCCATAAACCATATCGCCCACCAATGGGTAACCAATATGTGACATATGAACCCGTATTTGGTGGGTTCGCCCGGTTTCCAATTTCACTCGAACATGAGTGTGGTGGGGAAAACGCTTTATTACACGGTAATGGGTCACAGCTTCTTTACCACCAAAATCCAGCACAGCCATTTTAGTTCGTGCTTGGGGGTGCCTTCCTATGGGTTGATCAACAGTACCACCACCGGTCATCACACCATGAGTAATCGCCTGGTATTCTCGATTAACAGTTCGAGACTGCAATTGTTTAATCAAGGCATGATGGGCCTCTAAGGATTTTGCCACTACCATCAGCCCTGTGGTGTCTTTATCCAGGCGATGTACGATACCCGCCCGTGGAATATTTTCATTTGCAGGGGCATGATGGATCAAACCATTCAGTAATGTACCCGTGTAGTTTCCTGCAGCTGGATGCACCACCAACCCAGCAGGCTTATTAATTACCAGGATATGGTCATCTTCATAGGTAACATCCAGATTTATCGGCTCGGGCTCCCAAACACCTTCAGCTTCTGGCATCGTATCAATAGTAAGATTTTCGCCTCCGAGAAGTTTATCTCTAGGACGGTATTGCTTCCCATCAACCAGTAGATCACCGGCCTTAATCCACTGCTGTAATCGGGAACGTGAAAAATTATCGAACAGCTCGGCAGCTACCTGATCCAATCGAGCACCAGCTGACGCCAAAGGGACAGCAGCTTCCAGTTTAATCGGATCAGTCATTGATATTTTTCATCCTAATTTGGTACTTTTTGTGCTTTGCATTCATATTTTCACAGAGAGTGTTTTGCATAGAGAGTGTTTTGCATAAGAAGCTGTTTTGCATAAAGACAGTGCTGTGGTTAAATAGCCCATCTTACAGACATAGCGCCAGCTAACAAGAACACGTTACGTTCTCCACTAGGATTAAACCACCCCATGCGATTTCTGTTTCCACTGCTACTATGTACTATGTTATTGGCCAATGGCTGTGCATGGTTCAACGATGTTAACAACATCACGAATGAAGAAGACAAGCTCGATACATCTGGTTTTACCGAAAAAGATTTTTATGACACTGTTCAAAATGACTTAAAAGGTGGCTTCTGGCATACAGCCATAGACAATCTAGAAGCTCTGGAAGCCCAGTACCCCTTTGGTGATTACGCCGAGCAAGCCCAGCTTGAACTTATCTATGCACGCTATAAAGCCAACGAATATGAAACAGCCATTGCTGCTGCAGATCGGTTCATCCGGCTACACCCACAACATCCAAATGTAGATTATGCTTATTATCTAAAGGGGCTTTCCTCCTTTGCCAAAAGCAAGGGGTTCTTTGATCAGGTGCTCCCCACTGATGAAACCAAGCGTGACCCTGGCTCGGCTCGGAACTCTTTTTCAACATTTAGTGAGCTGTTGAACCGGTTTCCTGAAAGCCCTTATGCGCCCGATGCTCGTAAAAGAATGATCTATTTACGAAATATTCTTGCCCGACATGAGATTCATGCTGCCAATTATTATTTCTTCCGAGGAGCCTACCTTGCTGCCGCCAATAGAGGGCGCTATGTGGTGGAAAACTTTCAAAAAACACCTGCTGTACCCGATGGACTTGCTGTGATGGCTCAAGCCTACTATTTGATGCAGATGAATGACCTTGCTAATGATGCCGCCACACAGCTAGCTACTAACTACCCGAATCACCCGGCACTAGATTCTGATGGTAGCTTTCTCTATCAGGAAACAACAACTGACATGAAGCGTAGCTGGGTAAACAAGTTGACTGCAGGCATGGCTGATGAACCTGAACCACTTGGCTTTGATTCACGCCATGTATTCAATGATCGCTATAAGTCTATTCACTCTGATCCAGAGCGAACCAAAAGGACCTGGGGCAGCCGGTTGACCTTTGGGCTTTTTGATTGATACGCCCCATATAGAAATACAAACACAAGAAAAAAGAGGCGTAGCCTCTTTTTTTATGGCTTTCATATGAAGCACCTTAGAACAACAAATCAATTGAGTGTTTTATCCTGAACAGCCTTACCCTAGAATATCCCTTATTTATTTGCCCCCAAGAGAGCCTTAGCTATGGATATCGAACATACCTGTCAAAAAATACGCCAGGAAATGAAAGTTATCCCAAATATCGATCCCGCACTTGAGGCTGAACGACGAGTAAGCTTTATTCAATCAATACTTATTGAATCTGGTTGCTCCACACTGGTTCTCGGCATTAGTGGAGGCATTGATTCAACCACCTGTGGCAGGTTAGCTCAATTATCCATTGAACAGCTCAACCAAAACAACACTGGTAAAAAATACCGATTTGTTGCTGTTAGACTGCCCTATGACATCCAGGCTGATGAAGATGAAGCACAGTTAGCCTTAAGCTTTATCCAACCCACAGAAAGCCTTACTGTAAATATCAAACCGGGAGCAGATGGCATCCACGAGGAAACTCTCAGTGCATTAAAAACGGGCGTATTAAAAAATAATTCAATTCCACCCCCCTCGGATACAAGCATCGATTTCACCAAGGGCAATACTAAAGCCCGAACCAGAATGGCCGTGCAATATGAGATTGCAGGGTTACTTGGAGGGCTGGTTATTGGTACGGATCATTCTGCAGAAAATATCACAGGGTTTTTTACCAAATGGGGCGATGGTGCCTGCGACCTAGCCCCTTTATTTGGCTTAAATAAGCGTCAGGTTCGACAGCTGGCCAGATTCCTCGGAGCACCTCAAATCCTAGTTGAAAAAACACCCACAGCAGACCTGGAATGTCTGACGCCACAAAAATCAGATGAACATGCACTGGGGCTAACTTATGATGAGCTGGATGACTTTTTAGAAGGCAAAAACGTAAGCAAAGAAACTATTACTCGCATCATTGCTATTTACCAGAAAACTCGACACAAGCGCGGCCCTATCCCAACACTTTATGATTAAACTCATCAGATATAAAATAGGTAAAAAATAACTCTTGAAAAGGTTAGGGTCCCACAGAAACACACAAACCAAAGAGCCAATATGCCCACAAGTACTCATCAATTTGAGTCCATAATAGCCCCAGATAACCTGCTTAAGGTTTATGCCTACTATAGGACATTACTGGCAGCCACCCTGCTCATCATGTATATAGCCGGGATGGGGTTAAATGTTCTGGGAAGTACCTACCCACAACTTTACCTAGCAACCACATCCATTTACGTAGTACTTGGTCTTCTTACCCTACTCTATTTTTACTCAAATCAATCCGGTCCAAGCATTCAATTGCTTTTCTTTATGCTACTGACAGACATGGTAGCAACCACTCTCATTATGCATGCCAGTGGAGGATTAAGTAGTGGCTTGGGGTTTTTGATACTAGTTTCTGTAGCTGCTGGCAGTATCCTATTGTCAGGGCGGTGGCCGCTGTCAGTAGCTGCACTAGCTAGTATCTGTGTATTGGCAGAAACCTTATCGGCCACTCTGCAACTTAGCAAAAATAAAGAAACTCTTTTCCAGGCCGGGGTATTGGGAATTCTATTATTTGCCACAGCCCTAGTTTTTCAGATACTTACCCGTCGTATAAGTGAAGCTCAGTTAGTTGCATCCACGAGAGTCGCTGAAAGCGAAAGACTACAAGCTCTAAATGAATCTATTGTCAAAAGAATGCGCACTGGCATTATTGTGGTTGATGGTGGAGAAAATATACAGCTCATCAATAGCTCAGCCACCCAACTTTTGGACAGCCAAAAAGTAAGCCCCTTAGTCATTGGAAGCTCATTAAGAACAATTTACCCGCTTTTTAAACAGTTGGAACAATGGCGCTCTTACCCTTGGCTAAGAACATCAACATTCAAAACAACAAGCTCGTCATCACAGGAATTACAGGCTAATTTCACCTCACTGCATGAAGGAAAAGACCGCCAGGTACTAATTTTTTTGGAGGATACCCGCTCCCTTGCACAACATGCTCAACAATTAAAGCTGTCCTCGCTGGGGCGGCTTACTGGTAGTATCGCTCATGAGGTGCGCAATCCCCTGGGTGCAATTAGCCATGCTTCGCAGCTGCTATCAGAACAAACCACCAATGATAGTCAAACAAAACTATTGGATATCATTCACCGCCACTGCGGCAGAGTTAACCAAATTGTTGAAAACGTATTGCAGTTATCACGACAAAAACCACCGGCTTTTCAAAAGCTATGGTTATTTCAATGGCTAAAGAAGTTTCGGCATGAATACCTAGAAAATCAAAATGAAAGCGGCACTATAGAAATAGATAACATTGGTGAAGATACTCAAATCTTTTTTGACCCCAGTCATCTTAGTCAAATTCTGGTGAATCTAGTGGATAATGGGCTACGTTACAGTGAGCAACAAACACGGCAACGCTATGTAAAATTAATGATCTCAAAAGACAAATCTTCAGAGCTTCCGTACCTGGACATTTATGATCATGGCCCAGGGATTCTCAAGCAAGACCAAGAAACCATTTTTGAACCTTTTTTCACCACATCAAATGAAGGTTCTGGATTAGGGCTTTATCTCGCACGGGAACTCTGTGCTGTTAACTATGCTTCTCTCAGTTATATTAGCAACACCACAAAACAAGGCCATTACTTTCGTATTGGTTTTGCTCATCCGGAAAGACTGTTACCGAGACCGCAAGAATGATAAAAAAACGTGCTCTAATCGTTGATGACGAACCAGATATTCGTGAGCTACTGTCCATGACATTAGAGCAGATGGGCCTAGAAGCCATTACTGCAGCCAAACTATCAAAAGCAAAAAAACTGCTTGAAACAGAGCATTTTGATCTCTGCCTAACAGATATGAATATGCCAGACGGTAACGGGCTAGAGTTGGTTGATTATGTTCAGTCTGCATTGCCACACCTCCCTATTGCCATGATTACTGCCTACGGCAATATGGATATTGCTGTGGAGGCCTTAAAAAAAGGTGCCTTCGATTTCGTATCAAAGCCTTTAGAGTTAATGCGCTTGCGCAGCATGATCGAATCTGCACTTAAACTGGAACCTCCTGTAGAACATCAACCTCCCTCAACATCATCAGCATCGACAGAGTTAATAGGCCAGTCCCCCGCTATGGATGGGCTAAAACAACAAATTCGAAAAGTTGCCCGAAGTCAAGCACCTATTTTTATTAGCGGTGAATCGGGAAGTGGTAAAGAACTTGTTGCCCGAGCCATCCACCAGCTTGGCCCCAGAGCAAATGGGCCTTTTGTCCCTGTTAACTGTGGTGCTATACCAGCAGAATTGATGGAAAGTGAGTTTTTTGGCCATAAAAAAGGGAGTTTTACCGGTGCACACCAGGATAAACAAGGGCTTTTTCTGGCTGCCAATGGGGGCACACTCTTGCTTGATGAAGTGGCCGACTTACCACTTGCCATGCAAGTAAAACTGCTGAGAGTAATTCAGGAAAAAAGCGTTCGTGCCGTTGGATCAGAAGAAGAAATTTCGGTGGATGTCCGCATACTAAGTGCTACCCATAAAAATCTGGCAATAGAAGTAAAAAATAATCAATTTCGTCAAGATTTATTCTATCGAATCAATGTGATAGAGCTACAAGTCCCCAGTTTGCGAGAGCGCATAGAAGATATCCCTCTATTAGCTAGCAAGTTTTTAAATCAATTTGCTGAGGAGGCTAACATTCCACCCTTACAACTTTCCAAGCAAGCACTAGAATCCCTTAAAAATCATCACTTTCCGGGTAATATTCGTGAACTTGAAAATACCCTGGAACGTGCATTCACCCTTTGCCAAGGCACAACTATCGACCCTGAAGACTTGCAGTTACCCACGTCAACACAACAACCTATGGAAATTGGGCTTAACGCAGATACAACTGAAAACATGCAGGGCTCCATCGATGATCACTTAGCATCTATAGAAAAGGAAATATTAATTAATGCCTTAGAGAAAAATCGTTGGAATAAAACTGCCGCCGCAAAAACACTAGGAATTAGCTTTCGACAAATGCGCTACAAATTACAAAAATTTGGTCTCGATTAATTACAAATGACCTCAAAGTATTAAATCATAAAGCCTAAAATTAGCTACTTTGCTTTAATATAGAGGCTATTAAGGCGACGAAAAGCCTAAATCATTCACCAAGGAAGGAGAATGCGATGAAACGGATGAACGGATTTACCCTATTAGAACTAATTTTCACCTTATCTCTACTTGTTATTGTGTTAACCCTGGGTATACCAGCACTTAGCCAATGGATTCAACGCAGTAAAGTTACTAATCTACAATATACATTACTGCATAGTATGCAATATGCTCGAACCCAGGCTACTCAACTTCAATCAACGGTTACCGTTTGCCCTGGTACTTATTCCTGTGAAGATATCTGGGGGTCAAATTTATTGATTTTTAATGACTCAAATAGTAACGGCGCTCAAGATAGAGATGAAACCCTGTTGAAACAAATAGATATCGGATTATTGGGCCAGTATTTAAACTGGCGCTCATTTCGTAAAAAAACCTATTTACAGTTCAGCCCACAGGGGCTAACACGGGCGTTAAACGGGACGTTTCATTTTTGTCCCAAAGAATCTGTAAATGATCTAAAATTCTCGCTCATACTAGCCAGAACGGGGCGTGCTCGTATTAGTGACACTCCAGATTGCTAAGGCATTACCAATATGAGTCATTTAAGCCCTAAATTAGTACCGCCGACACAGGCTAAAAAACCGCTTGTCAGAAACCCTTTGATTCCCATACTAATTGAGCCTTAAGTACGGGGTATATAAAGACAAAACCCTACCATTCCTAAATGGAAAGGCAAAAATGCAAACAGAAAAACAAAAAGGATTCACGCTCATCGAATTGATGATCACACTAATTGTGCTATCAATTGCACTGACTATTGCTGTGCCAAACTTTGTGACTTGGATTAAAAATAACCGCATTGATGCCGCAACTCGTAACCTAACTGGGGTATTTCAATTAGCTCGAAGTGAAGCCATATCTCGCCAAACCGTTATTACAGTGAATAGCGGCGGTGACTGGAGCGACGGTTTGACTATTTATACTGATACGAGCCCAACAGGTAATACGCTTTACAACGCAGCAGAAGACAGCTTAATAAAAAGCCTCGACTACTCAATGGATGGGATTACACCAGCTAGTAATGATGGCAATAACTTTATCAGTTTCACCAGTACTGGCCTGCTTAATGAAGGGCTAGGAAATCAAAGACTCATTGCTCTTTGTGACGACAGGGGTACCGATGAGGGAACATTGATTACTTTGAGCACGTTAGGCAGAGCAACCATCAGCAGCACAATAATTACCTGTACGCCATAAATATGAACATACTTACCAGCCATAGCACACCTAACAGCCATAGAAAGCAAACTGGCTCCACCCTAATCGAAGTCCTTATAGCGCTTCTTGTTTTCACTATTGGGCTACAGGGCATTGCTTCAATGCAATATCAATCAATAAAAGATAACTTTGACTCGACACAACGTAGTCATGGCGTCTGGTCGGCACAGGAACTAATCAACCGTATTAGAGCCAATGTTACCGGACGTGCAAATGGCAGATATACTTTCAATGGCAATCCCTGTGGTTTAGGCCTCCGTCCTGTACCTTACTGTGCAGACACAAACGCTGCGCCATCTTCGGTCTGCTCAGAAGCAGAAATAGCTACCTTTGATATTTGGGAATCAATTTGTCCAACACCCAATCAGTCACACACGCAAAATAACAGTCAGTTATTTAACCCAAACCTCATCATTAACTGTGTTGGTGCCTGTAGCGAGGATGCAGAATTTAACCTCTCGCTTCAATGGCAATCAAAATCAGTTACTGACGACAACGCTACTGATGACACTCTAATAACTGAGCAGTTTAGCCAGGCATTTAGACCATGATTTCTTTTCCATATCGTCAAAAAGGTTTATCTCTGGTTGAGCTGTTAATTGCCATGCTGCTGGGTTTATTGCTTACAGCTGGCGCACTGCAAATGATGCTGTCCTCCCAAGTGATCTATCAAACGACAGATACCTTATCGCGCATCCAAGAAAATGGACGGTTTGCTCTTAATTTTCTGGCTAAAGATATTCGAATGGCTGGGCATAATACAACTGAAGAGGCCGATGGTAAGGTCTTTTGGGACGGAGCATGTGGTGCAACAAACCCCTGTACAACAAACGGTGCAGGAAGCGACAGTGACCAAATTGGTGTTCTAATGGATCCAAGTAATAACCTTGATTGCCAAGGTAATCTTGTCGTCGGTAATGAAAACAAAGTTATTGCAAATGTTTACTACGTTGATGATAACCCCCTAGACCCTTTAATTAGCTCACTTTATTGCCGTGGTTATGACCTATCAGCTAATGCCTGGATCAGCAACGGGCAGCCATTGGTCGATGGCGTAGAAAATATGCAAATTCTCTATGGTGTTACTGACCCGGCAGCAAATAATGCAATCACTAGTTACATCTCATCTAATGATGTTACAGATTGGGCTGGTATTGGTGCCGCGAGAATTTCTTTACTTCTGAACAATGGCCAGGCTCAGGGCAATGGAAACAATGAAACTCGCACTTTTAACCTACTTGATGCCGATCCAATCGTGGCCTTAGACAAACATAACCGCCAAACATTTGCTACCACTATTACCATCAATAACATCATTTACCAAAGCCAGGATTCAAACCAATGAACGGCCTTGCAAAAACATATAACTGCCACTCTTTCTCAGTACAGAAAAAGAGCCAACAGGGTGCTGTGCTTATTATCAGTTTGGTAATGCTAACTATATTAACCATTATTGCTTTGGGCACCATGACAGATACGAACTTACAAACCAACATGGCAAGAAACAGTCAAATTAGTCTCAGGGTATTTAACTTAACGCTGAGTGAACTAAAAGCACAATTTAAAGCCTCTCAAGATAATAGCCAAATGAATGGCGAGCCCTATTTACAGACACTTTCAGATACTTACCAAACTCAAAATCCTTTTACTATCCCCCAAGCAGATTTACTGATGACGGCTGCAAATAATCCCTTTGAGCAAGATGTTGTAATCAGATTTGTTCGGGAAGGCAATTGTGGCGGAGGTAATGAAATTGGAGCTACTGGGCTAATTTTTGAAATGGACAGCACCTCAGAACTTAATACTGGGGCAGGATCAGGAATTAATTCAGACCAGTCTTTTGGATTGTGCTATCCCAACCCTAACGACCAGTAGCAAGTACCTTGAGGCAACAGTAACTAAATTTTTCGGAGAAAGTCTATGGCTAACAATTTACTAAAACCATTTATTCCTTTTGGTGTACTGCTAGCGATGTTGTCGTGCTCTTTGAACAGCTATGCCGATGGCCACATGGAAATAGTAACTAACGTGCTTGAAGAAGCTAGAATAGTTGAAATTTCATCCGTATCAAATCCGTCATCTGCAGTATATGAACAACCAAAAGGACCCGTAGTTTCTGCGCCCACGACTAGCCTTGGTGTCGTTACCTATGAAAACCCCGATTGCACTAAATGCACAACAAGCAATCTCAACTACGGCCAATCAACCAAGATTATTAACCCATTCGGTGCTGAAAAATCCATTGAAGAACTTGAGTCCTGGCGTGGAAGTCGCGCCCAGATCACCTACCGAGTGGCTGATAACCATATTATAGAAATAAAAATTCTGCCCTAAGCAGGAGGCAAGACTATGAAACACAATATAAATTTCCTATACAAATTATCACTGCTTGCGGTGCTCTGTATACCTGCAGCTAGCATTGCTGACGATACAGAAATCTATTTTGATATTAACCAAATAGCTGATGACGATGCTTACAACCCCAATGTATTATTTATTCTTGATACCTCGGGGAGTATGACTTCTACCATGTCCACAGTGGACTTTGGTGGAGACATCTACGATTCCACTCAAACCTATGGCGCATCACCAAACACTAATGTTTACGGCTATACCGAAGGCTTGGCTTCATTTATTACGGTACCAAGAACTAAAGTAAGTTGTCAGGCCATGCTCACCTATCTTGACGACATCAACAATGCTGCATCGCCAATATACACAGGTCTGACTGCGGCTTATTCTACTATTGGCCCTTACTGGTTAGATGCTTTTTGGTTCGGCCAAGGTTACAACGATCTAATTGAGTGCGAAGAAGATGAGGCAATTCATGGGCAGGCCAATGCCACTAACCCATACACAGCAGTGGCTGGTGGCATAAATATCAACGGTAATGGAAACTGGTATTTCGCGGGTGGCACAAATGGCTACACTGCTGCTGCTGGTTCTACCATCGACTGGTCTCAGATGGCAACCCGAAGATATGTAACAGCCAATTACCACGATTTTATACAGGCACATACAACTTCTGATACTAGAAGTAATGTAATGAAGCAGGCCGCAAAAGGTCTGGTCGATAATTTCGATAATTTGAATATTGGCTTAATGAGATTTGATGGTAACAATGGAGGTTATGTTGTTCACCATTTCTCAGATATACAAACCGATAGTGCAAACATCAAGACGAAGATAGATGCTCTTGGGGCAAGCGGCAACACGCCTTTAACAGAAACTCTGTGGGAAGCTCACCGTTATTATGCGGGGTTAAGTGTAGATTATGGCACTAACGGCAACCGTGATTCAGCAGCAGTCTCAAGTGGTAATTATAATAGCCCACTAGATAATAGTAATATCGTAGTTGATTGCCAATCGAACTATGTTGTTTACTTAACTGATGGACAGCCGACTCAAGATAGTGGCAGAGATACTCAAATTTCTGCTCTGGGCCAGGGTACATGTAGCCATACAGGAGGCACAACTGCCGATAGTACTTGCCTAGATGAGATGTCTTCCTATATGGCAGACTACGACTACAATAGTAGTCTTGATGGCACTCAAGAAGTTAGAACATATACCATTGCTTTTGGTCTGGATCTTCCCTTGCTTGAAGAAGCGGCTACCGCACAATTAAGTGCTGAAAACCCAACTGGCTATTTTACAGCTAACAACAGCACCGAATTAAATGAAGCATTTAATAAAATTCTAACCAGTGTCGAACAAACATCCACAACGTTTGTAGCGCCGACCGTATCTGTTAATGCTTTTAATTCCCTGCAAAATAAAAATGAAATCTATTACGCTTTATTTGAACCAAATTTATACCCTCGTTGGTACGGCAATATCAAAAAATACAAAATTAATAGTAATGGCGCTATCTTAGATGAAAGTTTAGCTCCAGATGGGAATGACATTCCTGATACAGAAAAAAATGCGGATATTATCAATGATACGACTGGCTACTTTGATGCATCAGCATTAAGTTTCTGGACAGATACAAATAGTTTTCCAGCAAATCACCCTCCCGGCGAAGGGGACGGATTTCAAGTAAATCTTGGTGGTGCAGCCAGTCAACTTGGTACAGCACGGACGGTTTACACCATTGCTGACGGTACGCAACCCCGCAGTACCCGTATCGATATTAATTCAACGACAGATAACCTTATTAGCGAAACAAACACAGTAATATCAAATACACTTTTCGGTATTGATGAATCACTGTACTCCACACAAGCAGAAATTGATGCTGTACGTAAGGAACTTGTTGATTGGATACTTGGAGTTGATGTAAAGGATATTGACGAGGATACAGATATAAGTGACGCAAGCCGTTTTATATCAGACCCCCTCCATTCTCGACCAACTGTAGTGACTTACGGCGGCACTGAAAGTGCACCGGATGACACACTATTTTCTATTGATAATGGCGGTGCTTTCCGTGCTATTGATACCAATGATGGCACAGAGAGATTTGCATTTATCCCACCAGAATTATTAAAAAACCAGAAAATATACTTAGATAACGATGCAACCAATGTACGCGACAATGGCAAGTCAAAGTTTGTTTATGGTCTAGATGGCCCAATGTCAATTTGGCATAAAGAAAGCAATGATGACGATATCATTATCAATAGTAGTGATGGCGATCATGTATATGCTTATTTTGGTATGCGCCGTGGCGGCAGCAATTATTATGCTATGGATGTAACCGATAGGGATGATCCAGAGCTCATGTGGACTATTTTTGGCACTGACCTCAATGATCCTAGCAGTGTCCCTACTAGCGGCTTTAGTGACTTAGGCCAAACTTGGTCCGAACCTAAACTGCAAACAGTCCTATGGGGATGTGGAACCAGCTGCGACCCTACTAATCCCACACACCTCAAAGACGTACTATTTTTTAGCGGTGGTTATGACCCTATTCATGACGCTGCAACCTCACCAACAACAGGTGACAAAGGTGCCGCTATTTATATGATTGATGCAGCAACAGGCTCCTTGCTTTGGTCTGCAGGTAATAACAATATCAGTAGTGATACACACAACCTTGACCTACCAATAGGAAATAGTATTCCTGGTGACCTTACTGTCGCAGATATTAACGGTGATGGCGCAGCGGACATTCTTTTTGCTATTGATATTCTGGGGCATATATGGCGAGTTGATATCGATAGTGAAAACACTTCAGCTTCTAATTTTGCCACTGGTGGAGAAATTGCAGACCTTAGCGACAACAGCATGTTCCGCAGGTTTTATGTTGGCCCAACGGTCTCCCTCTCACAAAAACGTGGCCGAGCCCCATTCTTTGTTATCACAGCGGGTTCTGGCTATATGGCACACCCATTAGATGAAACTGTTGATGACCGCTTATATGCCATTTATGAACGAAATGTTTTTTCACCAGCAAAAGACACCAATGGTAATCCTGTCTATACACTTATTGATACAACAAAGCTTGTAGACATGACAGACTCTACCAGTGGCCCAGCAAATCCTTCAACTGATACTGGGTTCTATAAAAATGCAGAATTGGAAGGAGCGGATGGTGAAAAATTTCTGAGAAGAGCCATTACACAGCAGGGGATAACTGTTTATACCTCTTATGTACCTGGTGGAAGCACGGTTACTACTAATAATAATTGTGGAACAGCTCAATTAGGAAGTAGTAGATTATTTGCCATAAATTTTGTTACTGGTGCCAGTGTCTATACTGGTGAGTTCTTACCTCTTCAACATCCAGGGATCGCCTCTGAACCAGTAACGTTATTAATCCCCAATGAAAATGATGATAGTGTCGAAAAAGTTCTCTGTGTTGGTACTGAGTGCTTTAGTCCTGACGAAGATGAAAACCCCTATGGTGAGGTTACAACTCAAATCCTCTATTGGCGGGAGAACATCCAATGAGAACAAAACAACAGGGCATGACACTAATTGAACTAATAATTGTGGTTTTAATCATTGGAATATTAGCAGCTGTCGCCTATCCGTCTTACCAAGAGTATGCACGGGAAGCAAAAAAGACGGATGGTATTACCCTAATTAATAAAGTAATGCAGGCTCAGGAGCGCTTTTTTATAAATAATCTGAGGTATACGGATGATCTAACAGATCTAGGGTTTACGGCTGTAAGTGATGAACCTAGTGAAAACGGGCATTACCTGATCAGCGCTGAAGCTTGTGCAGGGGATCTTGCTGTATGTGTAAATATCACTACTGATGCTCAAGGGTTACAGGATACTGGAACGCCTGCTGAAGATGACCTTAGCCTTAATAGCCAGGGAATAAAGGGTGGAAAGTGGCCTAACGATCACTGATCGTTACTTATTAATATCCATAAAAAAACCTGGGAGTATACCCAGGTTTTTTTATGGATTTACTTTTTAAGCTAACAACAACTTTTAGAAAACCTAACGCAATTCTTTAGGCATGGAAAATTGTATATTTTCTTCTTGGCCTATTATTTCTCTAGGTGCTCCGGCACCCATTATTATTAACGCTTCCACGACATCTTTTACCAATACTTCTGGGGCAGAAGCCCCCGCTGTCACACCAACGGCATTCTTCCCATTTAGCCAGCCTTCACTGATATCTGCCTCACTATCAATCAAATATGCATCAGCACCACAACGCTCAGCCAACTCACGCAAACGATTAGAGTTTGAACTATTAGGCGAGCCCACTACCAATACCAAATCACACTCTAAAGCCAACTGTTTAACCGCATCCTGTCGATTTTGAGTGGCATAGCAAATATCATCTTTCTTAGGCCCTTGAATAGCAGGGAAACGCTTTCTCAACGCATCAATAACTCGAGTAGTATCGTCTATGGAGAGCGTAGTTTGAGTAACATAAGCAAGATTTTCTGGATATTGAACCTCTAGCTTTGATACATCCGACTCATCTTCCACCAAATAAATCTTCCCATTTTCTCTGCTGTAATACTGCCCCATGGTACCTTCAACTTCGGGGTGGCCAGCATGACCAATCAAGATACATTCGCTACCATCTCTACTGTAGCGGACCACTTCCATATGCACTTTAGTTACCAAGGGGCAGGTGGCATCAAAAACTTTCAAATTACGTGACTCCGCCTCTTTTCTTACCGATTGAGAGACGCCATGGGCACTAAAAACAACAATCACATCATCGGGGATTTCATCAAGCTCATCGACAAAAATGGCACCACGTTCTCGCAGAGAATCCACCACAAATTTATTATGTACCACCTCATGGCGTACATAAATCGGTGCACCAAAAATATCCAATGCTCTATTAACAATATCAATAGCGCGGTCTACACCGGCACAAAATCCCCTTGGGTTGGCTAACTTAATATCCATCAATCTTCACTTCTATTAATGAGTAACCGCTGGCACCACAGAAAGAACTTTTACGTTGAAACCAATACTGTGCCCAGCCAATGGGTGATTAAAGTCAATGGTGACTGTTTCGTCATCTGCCTCAATCACTACACCAGGCAATTCAGCTTGATTGGCATCGGCAAAGGATAACATTAGCCCAGGTTCAATCTTAGACTCAGAGCCCAATTCAGAGTCCAGCCCATCATCAAATTCTTTACGTGGGAACTCCTGGACATTATTGGGATTATGTTGCCCAAAACCTTTCTCAGGTGAAATAGAAAACTTCCCCTCTTCTCCGGGTTTCAATCCAGTTAAAGCTTCCTCAAAACCTGGTAACAGACTGCCATCACCAAAGAGAAATGTAGCTGGTTCTCCATCAAAATTGGAGTCCACTAAAGAACCATCTTCTAGAGAGAGTGAGAAATGGAGGGTTATTTTTGTGTCTGGCCCAATAGGTAATAAGGCGACATCAGATAAATCTGTCATACTTTATAATCCGTTTTTACTCTGCTTTCACTTACTTGGCTTTGGAGCCAAAAAGCTTTCCAAAATTAATAACACTGCACCTAAGGTGATAGCAGCATCAGCTACATTAAAAGCTGGCCAGTGATGCCTACGGTAAAAAAAATCTATGAAATCAACCACATAACCAAGAACAACTCGATCCCATAAATTTCCTACAGCTCCACCTAAGACCAAAGCCAATGCAGTAGCCAGTAAAGTTTGACGAGTCGGCAGCCGATATAACCAAACCACTAAAACAATACTGACAACCAAGGAAACAATAGTGAAAAACCATCGCTGCCAACCACCCGCATCACTTAAGAAACTAAATGCCGCGCCCATATTGTGCACTAGGGTCAGATTTAGAACAGGCAATAACTCAAGAGTTTCACCATAGCTGAATACAGATGAAACCCAATATTTTGTCAGTTGATCAATAACAACAACCAGGCAAGCCAGAAGATACCAACGCCCTGCTCTAGAACGTTCCATCACGTCATTAACCCATCCATCTTAAAATAATTAGGCATATAAACGCTGCTCACCACCACCATCCACATTGTCAACGCACCGGCCACAAAGCTCTGGGTGCTCGTTATGAGATCCAACGTCTTTACGATGATGCCAACAGCGGTCACACTTAGCATAAGCTGTTTTTGCTACGCTCAACTGTAACCCTTCAATTTCAGTAAGTTCAGCATTATCAACATCAGCTGTGGGCTTAAGCTTGGCTTCCGAAGTAATCAATACAAACCTGAGCTCATCACCTAGCTTTGACAGGGCATTATATAATTCATTATCTGCATATAGAGTTACCTCAGCTTCTAATGATTTTTGTATACCCTCTTCTTTCTTGCCTTCTAAAATTTTGTTTACGGCATTTCGTGCTTCGGCAATTAATGCCCAATCACTATTCGTAATAGAAGTGTTGTCAGCCGAGGGTAATGAATACCATTCGGCAAGGAAAATAGAGGTCTCTCTATCACCGGGAATAAAAGCCCAAATTTCTTCAGCTGTAAAACTCAGGATAGGTGCAACACAACGTGAAAACGCTTCAGCGATATGATAAATCGCTGACTGTGCTGAACGCCGTGCCAGTGAATCCTCTTGGCAGGTGTATTGGCGGTCCTTAATAATATTTAGGTAGAAACCACCCATATCAGTAACACAAAAATTATGTAATTTCTGATAGATATGGTGGAACTGATAATTTTCGTAGGCCGCTAAAATTTCCTCTTGCAGTTTGGTCGTACAGTCGACGGCCCACCGATCCAGTGACAGCATGTCATCCATTGCTACCAAGTGCTCGGTTGGATCAAAACCATTGAGGTTCGATAATAGAAAGCGAGCTGTATTGCGAATCCGACGGTAAGAGTCTGCGGTACGCTTGAGAATTTCATCAGAAACACTCATTTCACCACTAAAGTCCGTAGCAGCAACCCATAAGCGTAAAACATCGGCGCCCTGATCATTCACCACTTTTTGTGGCGACATCACATTGCCAATGGATTTGGACATTTTGCGGCCATCCGCGTCGACGGTAAAGCCGTGGGTAAGTACCGCTTTGTAGGGCGCATTGCCCTTAATCGCAATAGCTGTTTTCAACGATGACTGGAACCAGCCACGGTGTTGATCTGAACCTTCCAGATAGAGATCTGCCGGGTATTGAAGTTGGTCGCGGACATCCAGTACCGCCGAATGAGTGACACCTGAGTCAAACCATACATCCAAAGTATCTGTTACTTTGTTGTACTGATCTGCTTGCTCGCCCAACAATTCGGCGGCGTCCAAATCATACCAGGCATCGATACCGCCCTGCTCCACACGAGCAGCCACAGCCTCAATCAACTCAGAGGTATTCGGGTGAATATCTCCAGAAACCTTATGAACAAATAGAGCAATAGGCACACCCCAAGTGCGCTGACGCGAGATGCACCAATCGGGGCTATTATCCAGCATACCTTCAATTCGAGCCTGCCCCCAATCCGGGTGCCAATCTACGTTTTTAATCGCTTGCTTGGCTTTAGCTAATAAATTGTTCTGATTCATGCTCACAAACCATTGTGGCGTAGCGCGATAAATCAATGGTGTTTTAGTCCGCCAGCAATGCGCATAGCTGTGGGTAATCTTACTGCAGGAAAGCAGTCGCCCCTGTTGCTTCAATAACTCAATAACTTGTTCGTCCACTTTGTAAACATGCTCGCCGGCAAACTGTTCTACATCTGAACGGAACACACCATTATCATCGATATAGTTTAATGTACCAATGTCATACTTGGCAGCTACCACAAAGTCATCCACGCCATGATCTGGCGCGGTATGAACGCAACCAGTACCGGCCTCAGTAGTAACATGGTCACCAAGAATTATAGGAACCTTGCGATCATAAAATGGATGCTGAAGCATTAGGTTTTCAAGCACTTCACCCTTGGCCTTACCTAGAATTTGATGCTGCTCAACACCCCAACGGGCAAGTACAGATTCCAATAGCGCTTCAGCCAAAATAAATCGGCGAGGACCATTACTAGTAGAGTCAGATTTAGAGTCACATTGGACCAGTACATAGTCCAACTCAGCATTAAGACTAACAGCCTGGTTTGAAGGTAATGTCCAGGGTGTTGTGGTCCAAATTACAACGGCAATAGCACCCTCACCACCAGCATTACCCATAGCACTAACAAATGCATTTTCATCAACTACAGGAAAAGCCACATCAATTGAAAATGAAGTTTTATCCTGATATTCCACTTCAGCCTCAGCCAGTGCAGAGGCACCCACGACACTCCAATAGACCGGCTTATAGCCTTTAACCAGATGGCCATTTTCGACAATTTTTCCTAAAGCACGAATAATATTCGCTTCGAATTTTTTATCTATGGTGAGATAGGGGTTATCCCAATCACCCAGCACACCCAAACGAACAAAATCTTTCATTTGCCCATCTACCTGACGACGAGCATATTCACGACACTTTTGACGGAAGGTTTTGTGATCTACTTTAACTCCTGCCTTGCCAATTTTTTTCTCAACCTGATGCTCAATAGGCAGGCCATGACAATCCCAACCTGGGACATAAGGCGCATCAAAACCACTCAGGGTACGTGACTTGACGACAATATCCTTGAGTACTTTATTAACTGAATGGCCTATGTGAATATCACCATTGGCATAGGGAGGACCATCGTGCAGGATAAATTTATCCCTACCCTGGCGCTGTTCACGCACTTGTTCATAGAGTTTTGTTTCCTGCCACTTTTTCAGCATCTTTGGCTCACGCTGAGCCAGATTCGCCTTCATGGGGAATTCTGTATAGGGCAGGTTCAAGGTTGATTTATAATCAGTCATTTCTCTCTAACATCTTCTATTTGCAGGAAAATTTCTATTCACTTAAAAACTGTCTACTTGTTTAAAAAATAGCTCCGAGCCACTGTAATATCGTTATGAATTTCGTCTACCATTAACTCCAGAGAAGAAAACTTGGCCTCCTCTCGAACTTTGGCTTTAAACTCCACCTGAATTCTCTGTCCATAAAGCTGTTCATCAAAATCCAGAATATGGACTTCAAGAACAGGTTTAATCAAATCACCCACCGTAGGACGAATACCTACATTCGCTACTGCCGGAAGACATTGACCATTCCACAGCACCTCAACTACGTAAACACCTGTCAGTGGTGCTCGATAGCGATGAAGGTGAACATTGGCAGTGGGTATCCCGAGTTGCCGCCCCAGGCACTGCCCATAAACCACTCGACCAGCAATCTGAAAAGACTTACCCAGCAGCTTTTCCGCTAAACTAAAATCGGCTTGCTCTAGCGCATTCCGTATACGCGTGCTGCTAATACGTTCACCCTGGTATTCTAGGGTGTGGGTATCCAACACATCAAAGCCATGCTGTTTACCCGCTTGAGTCAATAATTGGTAATTACCACTGCGATCATGGCCAAAGCGGAAGTCATCACCCACTACGAGACAACTTACATTCAATCCAGAGACCAATACCTGATCAATGAAATTCTCAGCAGACAAGCTACGAAGAGAGCGATTGAACTGGAGACAAAAAACCTGATCAATACCCGCCTCAATAAATGCTTCAACTTTTTCACGCAAGCGCATGAGTCGAGCAGGTGCCTGTTCACCAGAAAAAAATTCCTGAGGCTGAGGCTCAAAAATCATCACTACGGAGGGCAAATCATACTCAGCAGACTTATCAATCAACTGCTGTAAAATGGCCCGATGCCCCAAGTGAACGCCATCGAAAGAACCGATGGTTGCGACACAACCACCCCGGCCTGGCTTCAAATTATGCAAGCCGCGAATAAACTGCCTTTTCTCTCCGGCCACCAACTGCAAACACCGCAAAAACAAAAGCGAAAGTATACCTATCCAGAAAGATTAAAAACAGGTAATACGTGTATTAATAAAGTGCATTACTGGGCTAAGACATGCGCTATTGAAGCAAAAATACGACTGATTTTATTGATGCTTAAGATGGGAGAAGCGGAAGCCACCCAAGAACAGTAATAGAGCATAAACTACAGCACCTACAGCACAGATCAGCCCCATCCATCCAGATCGTCGCCACCATACCGATTCCATCCAACTCTCAACAGTCAAATTCTCAAGACCCAAGATCAACCCA
>Ga0209345_10000587_pt1 | contig 46073 bp, 41 predicted proteins | sample Cruoilmetagenom7_FD_187294 | JGI IMG/M metagenome (GOLD analysis project Ga0209345, IMG submission 187294) | Oil polluted marine microbial communities from Coal Oil Point, Santa Barbara, California, USA - Sample 7 (SPAdes) (version 2) | ecosystem: Environmental > Aquatic > Marine > Oil seeps ...
TACGGGATCAATGGTCCGGTAGTTTTAGCCTGGCTTACCATTTGGGAGCTTATGATCCCGTAGTTGGCGAAACCGGGAGTGAACTTGGTGAACAACTGCTTTCGACCCAGCCGCGGATTATTATTGCTCTGGACCCTCTTAATGGGGCTCTGGAACAAATGCGAAAGGTGCTGGCCGAGGCGCCTCTGGTGCAATGCCAGATTATTGCGATGCGCAGCGTCTCTGCTTGTGTGGCTGAGTCTGCGGATTTCTGTATAGCTCCGTCAGATAAAACGTCTGGCCGTTGTGGTCGTAAACCATTGACGCTTTCGGCGCTGATTCATGCACTTGCACTGAAATCCCGGGACTGTTCCGTCAATAGTGTTATCAATCACCCGCGATCCCAGGCGCTGGTTGCCCAGTTGCATGCCGCAGAACTGGAAAGCAATGAAAGCCTGGTTGCGCTATCCATGCTGTTTGATGATATGCCTATGCAGGGCCATGCCCGTGAACTGGTAAAAAGTGGCCTGGGGCGGATCAATAAAGGATGGACATTACAGCCCCGCACTTCCCATTCGAAAGGAACCCTTAGTTATGGCCTGAGAGCCCTGCTAACGGAAGTCGAAACGGATTTTCCTTATAAGGCCAGTGAGCTTCAGGTGCATTTTGGGCCATTTTTCAGTGCTGTATGTTATGCGGGCGAAGCGTCCACGCTGATCGACTGTCTGTTGTCCCATGACCGGAAAACGGCGTTTGATAAGGCCGCAAAAGCTTCGTTGGTTAAGGCGAAAACCTACTTTCCGTCACTTAAGCATCTGGGCAAGTTCGCTCGTGATACCGCACTGAGATCTGACCGCCGGGAAGCTTCAGTTGACAGGGTGGATGCAGCCGGGCCCCAGGCCCTGATTCAGGAATCATCCACTGCGGATGACCGGCTGCTGCCTATTATTGCGGAGCAGAGACACGCCGAATGCGGTGGTACCCAGATGGTTACCTGCATGGTTGGATCTGACCACCAGAGGTGCTTTGTGCGTTCCGATGAGCTAAATGTCAGCGACGCACTGGTCAGAGCCAGTTACGCAGTACCACTTGTTTTAGACGGGGCTCCCTTCTGGGCGGACACCTTCTCTGGTGACATTATCCTGAAAAGCGCTCAGGTGTCGTTGTTAAAAAGTACCTTGCAGGAGTTTCTGGCGCAGCAGTCACCCGAAGCCTGTTCCGGCCAGGCGGATATGCCCAGGGACGGGAAGCTGAACCTGAATCAGAGAACCTCGGCACTTGCTCTCTGGATTGAACGGCAGCCGTGGGGGCGAGGGTTTCCGGAACCTGTATTTGAGCAAGAGTTCTTTGTGCGGAAAGGTCAGGTAGTGATGGAGTCCCATCAATCGCTCATGGTAGATGATGTGTTGCAGGACAGAAGTGTCTTGTCAGGTGAAGGTTTCCGGCTGTTGTGGCGACACAGTGTTCATCCCGGCCATGTTTCCGTCCGTGCCGGAGACAGGATTTTTGTTGCGTATCGACTGAAAGTACAACGAAACCGCACAGCCAATGACGTATATGGAGAGGTTGTTGCTTTGGAAGAGCTGAATACCGGAACCGGGTAGGTGGAGGTATCTGTGCAGGCATCATATTTTCAAATAGCCATATTGGTAGGCATCGGTGTACTTGCCCTGTTCGGGCTGATTCCAAAGGTTTTCCGGTACTTTTCACGGACTGAGCCGCAGAGGGAGCTGATGAGTCGCGTCCGGCATCTTGACAGTCGTGCCCTCAGAATCCAGAGCCACTTTGACGGGCTGCTCGCCAGCATACCTGCAAAAATAATTTTCATAGATGCTGACAACCGGCGTGTGGTTGCTGTCAGCCATATGCTGGCTACAGAGTTCGGTTATGACAGTGCAGGGGCTTGTTGCAGTAGTCTGGAGGCTCTGTTCAATAATGAAGAAAATGGCTCTGAAGTGTTGCCCCGGCTCAGGGGGGCGCTGAAGAGTAGCCCGCCTCCTGCTGATGCCTTCGATGATACATGGGTCGTCAATCCGACAGGAACAGAACCCGTTCAAAGAAAGCTGTCTGTAAGGCTGACCTCTGATGCAGGGCGTGACAATAAATGGCTCCTGGCTGTTATCGAAAGCCATCCTGCGGCCATGCCCCAGAGCACCGGGATATCCGCTCACGAAGAGCTCCGGCTATTGAGGGCGGCATTAACAGAGCGGAACCTCTCCAGGGCACTGAAAACAATTGCAGACTACTCAAAGAAGGTGCTCTTTCGAGAGAGTCATGTGGGTATTTCGGTTGTAGATTCAGGATCCGGTGCTCTCGAGCTTGTTTGTGATACGGGGTTTCACCGGGAATTGCAGAAGGCCTTTGCGCGCATACCTCTGGTGTATGGACAGGCCGTCAATACGACTTCATCTATGCTGGGGAAAGAGCTGTGTGTGGATCTGTCCCTGCCCGGGACGGCGGTGCCCAGGCCCCTGGTGGAGTTGCTGATGCGCTATGATATAGCGTTCTGGCGGTCGTTCCCTTTGTGCGGGCTGGACGGAAAGGTTCTGGGTTCCCTGGATATACTTGGCCGGAATGAACTGGCTGAAGACATGGAGGATGAGCGCCTCGCCACCATGCTGCATTTCGCCACAGCTATCATTGAGCGCCATAAATCAGCGGAAGTTGTCCAGGAAACGGTTCGTATCGAGCGTCTTATCAAGGCGGTAAATCAGGCGCTGGTACTTATATCGGGCGATGGTGGCGAGGCCAGGCTTCTGGAGGTACTTGATCTCCTTGTAGCCTTTTTCGGGTTTGATCTGTGTACTTTTGAGCTATGGGTAAGAACCACGGACAGTGAGGCGTTCAGAAAGCTGGCCGTCGATCCGGACAGTTCATCGGTATGCAGTATCTCAGCTGGCCCGGTCACAGAGCATCTCGTGAATTACTCTCCGGTTTCCACAGAAAGCACCGGTACTCTGGAGACAGAGTACCGGTGCCGGTTTCTGGATGAAACCGATGCGGTGTTGCGTGAGGCTTTTGAAGCAGTTGGCGCAGAAAAGCCCAGGGGTGTGATCTTTCCGATGGTAGTTGAGGGCTTTCTGGAAGGGTTTTTGATTGCCCGTTCCGATCGTCGTCTGGATGCTCACGAGCTTTCGGTGATCTCTTCCGTGGTTCCAAGTCTGGCTGGAGCTCTGGAGCGCCAGAGACTGCTTCAAAAACTGATAGAGAAAGCACTGTTTGACCAGTTGACGGGGCTCTATAACCGGGCGGGCATTGAGGAGCTGTTGTCATCGGAGCTGGTGCGCAGTCAGAGGTACGGGAACCCGCTTTCTGTCATGGTTTTTGATATCGACCACTTCAAGACTGTTAACGATACCTATGGCCACGATGTCGGCGACCGGGTTTTGAAAGAGGTGGCGCTGCGAGTTAAGGACAGTGTGCGGTCAGTTGATTTTGTCGGGCGCTGGGGCGGCGAAGAATTTCTGGTGATTCTTGCTGAAACCCCGCTCAGCAATGCAGCTATAGCGGCTGAAGGGGTCTGTAAGACTGTAGAGCGGGGCGAGTATGGTATTGATCGCCTGGTGACCGTCAGCGTGGGTGTTGCGGCTTTCCACGAAGATAGCCATGTGGACTCACTGGTCAAGCGCGCTGACCTGGCCTTGTATGAGGCGAAGCGCACTGGCCGGAACAGGGTTGTTGTCGAAGGTGGTTCGAACTGAACCCTTATCGCCCGTTGCCGGGCAAGTGCAGGGTGTTCAGCAGCATTGCTGGCCGGCAGGGGTTCTGAACTCGATTTTTGTTTGAGGCGGGATAACATTTACCTCGTCATGGACTATTGCCTGCAGGTTAAAGACAGTGACGAACTTGGCAATACCAAACTGGGTTACTACGTCATACGCAATGGCATTCAGGTGCTTGTATGGCTCCAGTTCGATCAGCCTGTCAAGGAGGTCCATCCGGTTTGAAGGCTTGCGCGGGAAGGCCTCGGTCGGCTCGCATTCCTGGTCAAGCCAGCTATTCCAGTGTGTATTTATATCGTCCAGGACTTCCCGGTTTGCCCGGATCGGCAAGTTCAGGAAGCGGCAGGATTCAAAATCATCCAGGCGCTGTTTGTTTCCGTTCCAGGTGCCGATGTCGATTTTAATGTCTGCAAAGCAGAGCCCTTCTCCTGTGGAAGCACTTTTTCGCACTGCTGCACCAATCAGGCTGCCTGGGCCTTTGTTTCCATACAGCAGTGTAATGCCTTTCTGGGGCAGGCGAAGGTGTGTATTCTGAAAATAGCCTGGGTCGCAGACGGTAAATTCAGAAGGCTGGCGTTCCCCTTCGTAAAAAAAGAATGTTTTTGCCCCAATGACAGACACTGTAATGATTACCTCCCTATGCTCGACGCACTTTCAATACCTTTATGCTCTTCTAACATAAAGTGCAAGCAAGTAACATGGTCCAAAGTCGTGCATGATAACATTGAACCTGGGTTCACAACATTAAAGTACTAGTGTTTGCGTCGGTACTTCTCCGTACCAGTGATCAGGCCAAAATCAGGTGACAGTTACAATGTCTAATAACGAATTAACGCACCCGACTGATCCGATTCATGGCGGTGTGTTGTCGAATCTCAAGCTTGTTCTGGAGAGCCGCCTTGGAGGGGGAGAAGTCAGGGACCTCGATCTGGCGATGTTGATGAATGTTCCGGTTAACAGGCTGAGCCAGCTCAAGCGGGCAAAGTCGTCGGTTCATGTTATGGGTAAATCATCGGAAAACAGTGGCTTTGGCACTGATGAAGCCAGTGAGGGGTTGCCAAGCCTGAGGCCCAGCCAGGCCATACTCGTGAGATTACTGTTAAAGCGCCCGGATTATGCGCCCATACCCATACGTCCGTCGAATCCGGATGTATTTGAGCTGATCTCACCATTTATGCATGGTTCCATGGAGGGGAGTGCCGGCCGCCGCGAGCCCCAGTCCCGTAAAATGGGCTTTGCCCCATTATTCGGCCGGTCTTATATTTCTTCCTACAAGATGCTGTCCGACACTGATACAGGTTCGGGGAGCAGCAGTTCGGCTGTAACACGCCTGCAAATGCTGATCGTCGGAAAGTTTGCCCAGTATTTTAAAGCGATACTGACCCGTTATCTTGACGAATATCCCGGTGCAGATGCTGCGTCTCTGGACGCATTGAACGAAACTGGCTGGGCGCTGTTAAGAGAGCAGGACTCGCTCACGGGCTGGATGAGCGATGATCTTTACAATGTTTTCTCCGCGGAAGTCGAACTGGCGTGGCGTACCTGGTTTAACGATTGTTATCTGGGTATCCTGAGGGATGAGGCTGTCTCCAGGGATATTGATCCGGAGGCCGCCATTCAGAAGGGCAAATGGACCAACTCTGCGGAGGTTTCTGAAAGAGATCTGGCAAGATACAACCGGACAACGGCACCGATTCTCGGGAGGAGCGACAGTCTTTTTTCAATATTCCGGGAAAGTTTCGAATTGACCAGTGCAGAAGCATACTGGGTTCTGGGTATTCAGATTAAAGCCTTCTACCGTTTCCGCCAGCGTGCTAACCAGAGAATTGACCCACCTACATCCATTCTGGTCCGTTACCTGTTCCGTTACCCGGAAGATATAGAGCTGTTTGTTGCGGCGCCGACTCCCGGCAGCCGGATCCTTGCAGCAATAAAGGAGCAGGACCCCGGGTTCCGGCGCAGCCAGTTAGCGCCCCTGTTCGGCACTTCCCGGGTGATGAGTTATGGCTTTGCGAGTGATGAGGCGCCATGCCCATTTTTTGCAAGACGCCTGGCAACCATTTTTCAGCAGCAAGCCGAGAAAGGGCGCCCCATATATCATGAAATCCGTGAATGTGTTGAAGATGAGTTGTCAGCCAGGGGGCTCGATAAGGAGCAATTCTGGCAAGACGGCCGCTGGCATGTATAGCCGGCGCTCAGAATAACTGCGGAGCCGGTCTGGCAGTTGGCAGAGATTCCGCAGTAATGCACTCCCTGAATGCGATGCTTTCTGATTGAATGGTTCGCATTCCCGCGCTCTGCAGGTGTAAGGTTGCTGGTGAGCGGATTCCCTCTACCATTTATCACATTTCCTAATCAATTCTTTACAAAACCCTGCGATTTTCTTGCTGTCTTTTAGTCTGCGCAGGCATACCTTTATTAAACAAAGTTTAGTATTATCGTATAGCACCCATTAAGTTGAATAGGGTGCTTATCATTACCGGATATCCTGACTTCTGTTTTTATCGTATAGCCTTCCTGAATGGAGACGTGGCCATGAAAGTGAACAAGTTTATTTCATCCCGTAGTTGCATTGTTTCTGCACGAAAAGAGTGCGGTGCGTCCTCGCTTGAATATCTGATGCTGGGAGCAGTCATAGTTGCGATTCTGATTGCCGTAATGGCTCTTACTGAGGGCGAGAGCGGCATAGCTGCGAAGATCAACACAACCTTCAGCGACCTGTTTGACAATGCTGATCCCGGCGAGTGACTGGCAGGCCGAGCGATTGTGAAACCGGTATCAGGAGAGTGGCATGCGACGGTATAGAAACGCAAAGGGCGTTGTAACTCTGGAATTTGTTTTTGTTTTCCCTTTCGTGGTCGCAATCGTCTATGGCGCTGCCGCTTACGGTGTTCTGTTTTTTGATAAGTACCGCATGCAAGTCGCCGTCGATAATGCCGCTGCTTCGGTCTTTACCCTGGATCGTCGGGGGTTCCCGGCTTTCTCAGCGGGGGCTGTTGCGCACAGTGTTTCGGTTCTTGAAGCGCTCGTTAATCAGTTGCCCGATGATCTGGCTGCCCGAATACCTGACCCCAGCTGTGCGTCAAAGACGGTGAGTGGTCTGGAGCTCCTGGAGTGTGAGCTTGTTGCTGACGGGTCAGAGTTACCCTTTCTGCCGCAAGTGAGCTTTGGCTTTCTGGGTAGGTTTCCGCCGCTGCCTGAAAGTCTGAAAGTGTCCTCAGTTGTCGCATTCTGATGGGTGTCGGGGCTGGATTTTGAACGAACAGGAACGGGCTGGTGCCTGCCTACATGAATATGAGGAATTGGCATTATGAGCTCACGGATTATATACGCATTGCCGGCGCTGATTCTGGCCCTGCTTGCAATCGGCCTTGCTGTATTTGGTTTGCTGAAGCACCAGCCTGCCCAGAGCGGCGCGTCGATACCGGACATGCCGCACGGCGAAGGGGTGCATAGCTCCGGGGAGGAGGAGATACCGAAATTCCATTATCTGCTGGCGAAGCAGAAACTCGACCCGGGGAGCCTTCTGGATCCTGAGCAGTTTGTCGAAGTGGTTTCCGACACAGAGATTGAAGGGGTTATTCCTGCTGGTGAGGCGCCATTCGGTGAAGAACTTCAAAGGACTCTTGCGCAGGGGCTCCCTTTGTCTGAGCAGGTTGTCAGCAACGAAAGCCCGATCCGGATGGTGCTGGAAGACGGGGTACGGGCAATGGCATTTCAGATGGACAGTCTGGCGAGTGTTGGTGGCCTGCTGCGGGCTGGGGATGTGATTGATATCGTTGCTTCGTTCAAGGGTGATTCCGGAAAGCAGGCAACCAGCATGATTTTGCTCCCGGACGTGGAAGTGCTGGCGGTCCGGGGTGCTACCGAAGCCGACTCCGAGCCGGATGAAGACCAGTCGCGCCGTAACGCCACCATGGTGCTTGCAGTGCCTGAAGCCGAGGTTTCCCGGCTGACACTGGCGGTTGCGGAAGCAAACCTGAGCTTCGTGGCCTCTAAAAGGAAGGGCAATGAGTTGGTGGCTGAGTCGGGTGCTGCAGGTGAGTCTGATGCCGGAAATGTTCCTGGCAAAGGCGTTTCGGAACCTTTAGGCACCGAAGATGCTGTTGCAGATGGCTCCCTGGGCGACCCTGGATTGCCTGCCGTTTTCCTTTCGCAAATACGCCCGATAGATCCCGAAGCACCTGCAACAACGCAGCCCGCTAAAGGCAAAGCTGATCCGGAAGAAGACCCTGGAATGAAGGTTCTGATCTTCGAGGGCGCTACCTCAAGGAATGTCTATGTTCGTTAATACCGGAACACAACAAAACCGCCATCTCTGGTGGAGTCTGGTTGCAACAGCGCTTCTGAGCCTGGTGCCTGGTGTAGTTGTGGCAGCATCAGAGGATTCCGTTCGCATAGCCCCCGGGGAACAGTATGTGCTTGCGTTTTCGCGGACGCTTGAGAAGGTGGCTGTATCGGATCCGGGTGTTGCGTCCGTTGCGGCATCTGGTGACAGCGAAGTACTGGTAACGGCAAATGAGCCAGGTTCTGCGCTGGTGAGAGTCTGGCTGAAAGGAGCTGAAGAGCCGGAGCTGAAACGCTTTGTTGTGGCGTCCACCTTTGGTGCCCGCAATCCGCTTGCAGCTCAGGTGCAAACTGATATTCGGGTGGTGGAGGTCAATCGCTCCGAGCTGAATACCCTGGGTGTTTACTATGCCAAAGTGTTTGGTGGCGGCACCAGCGGTGCCATATCGCCCCCTGGGGCAGGTTTTCCATCGGTACCCCAGGCGATAGCGACTGAGGGTTTCAATATTTTCAGGTTTGGCTCCAGTTCCCTGAGCATCATCAATGCACTGGAATCCGGAGGTTTTGCCTACACGCTGGCAGAGCCCTCGCTGGTCAGCCTCAGCGGACAAAGCGCGACTTTCCTGTCTGGCGGCGAATTCCCTATTCCTGTGTCGTCCAATGATGGTGATACCCAGATTGAGTATAAGGAATTTGGTGTCAGTCTTGCGGTGACGCCCACAGTGATTGACCGGGACCAGATTATTCTTCGGGTTGCACCGGAAGTCAGTGAACTGGACTTCTCTTCAGGGGTGACAACATCGGGTGTTTCGGTACCGGGTTTGCGGATTCGGCGCACCGAGACGACTGTTTCCCTGGCGTCGGGCGAGAGTTTCATCATCAGTGGTCTGGTGAGCCGCACAACGTCGAACTCCAGTGACCGCCTCCCGGGACTTGGAAATATCCCGATCCTCGGGGCTTTCTTCCGTTCCGATCGGGTCTCATCGGAAGACAAAGAACTCATTATGGTAGTAACCCCGAGACTGGTGAGTGCTCAGCGCCGCCTGCCGGAAGAGGTCCGCAGCTTCGGAAAGCAATATGAGCGCAGCAGCACCGAGTGGCTGGACATGGTTGTTAATGGGCGTGACGGGGATGAACCTGTCGAAACCGGGCTTAGCTGGTAGGGGATATGGGATGAGTGAAACACTGGTTTGTGTATCGGACGATGTAGGTGTTCGCGTCTGGCTGGAGCGGGTTCTTGAGTCGATGTGGACGCTGGAGAGCGTTACTTCTTCAGATCTCTCAAGGGTCAGCCGGCTGGTTCAGGCCACCGGGGCCCGGGTTGTCATTGTTGCTGTGAATGAAGATAACCCCTTAAAATCCCTGAAAATTTTCTCGGCAATTCAAAAGGCCTGTCCCAGCGTTCAATTGGTTGGTGTTGCCCAGCGTATTTCCCAGGAAATGTTGCTTAGCATCATGCGGGCAGGTGCCCGGGACTGCCTGCTCACGGGGGTGGATACAGACACGGCCGGAGGGCGTATCCGGCGTATTGCGGAAACGGCCGCTTTAACCACAATCCGGGACACGCGGGAACCGCGCGGCAATGTAACCATGATAGTGCCAGCCTCCCCGGTTGTGGACTCCAGGTTTCTGGCTCAGAACCTCGCTGTTGAGATAACCCAGGCCTATCCGGACGACACGGTACTTGCTATCGATTCGCAGGCCGGGGAAAACCGGACCTTTTACTTTGATAACCTCAACCGGCTTACGCTTGATGAGCTGGTTGGGCGGGTAGATACCATAGACAGGTCTTTTATTGATGCTGCGCTGGAAGAATATATGCCTCGCCTGCGCCTGCTATCGGGAAGCCTGAATCAGGAAGTACTGAGCGGCGATGCCGGAGCTGATCTGTTTATTATGCTCGGGCAGCTGGCCGAGTTGTTTGACCATGTGATTGTGAGGGTTGATTTTTCCCAGATAGAGTCCTGGACCAAGGCGATCGGGGCCGATGTTACGCGTATTGTGCTTGTGGCCAACCCTGTTGTTGAACAGGCCCAGTATGGTGAAACCTTGCTCAAGAATATGCGTGAGTGGGTAGGGCCGTCCTGCCGCTATAGCCTTGTTATTGATGGTGTGGAAAAGCGCGCCAGCCTTTCAGTTGCTGATATTGAGAAAACTGTTGGCCTGGATTGTGATCTGGCACTCCCGATGGAGTGGAAAAGCCGGCTTGAAGCAATGAATGCCGGGCTCCCTATGTCGTTGCTGCCCTCCAGTACCTGGTATCAGAAAAAGCTTGGAATCTTCGTGCGAAAGACCTTCTCTATCAAGGTAGACAGGCGAGTTCTTGGTAAATTCTTCCAGCGTAAAGCCGGAGCCGCATAAGCCATGCTGACCCGCGTCGATGACACTTACCAGGCACTGAAAAAACAAGTGCATCTCCACCTCGTGGAACGGCTTGATGAGGAAGGTGTCGAGGTTGAGAAAACCGAACGGAAACAGCTTGTTGCCTTCGTGCAGTCAAATGTTACCCAGTATGTAATGGCCCACCGTATTCCGCTGGCAACAGCGGGTCAGAACCTGCTTATCAAAGAAGCGGTTGATGAAATCACAGGATTCGGGCCTTTGGAGCCGCTGCTCGCAGACCCGGATATTAACGATATCCTCGTTAATGGGCCGAAAGACATTTTTATTGAAATCTCCGGAGTGCTGCAGAGGGCGCAGACCCGCTTTATTGATGATGATCACGTGATCCGGATCATCCGGCGTATTCTGGCTCCTCTGGGGCGGCGCCTGGACGAGAGCAGCCCCATGGTTGATGCCCGGCTGCCCGACGGTTCAAGGGTAAATGCGATCATTCCGCCGATTGCTCTTGACGGCCCCTCCATGTCAATCCGCAAGTTCACAGCCAAACATCTTGGGGCCAACGACCTGGTTAACAAAGGGGCCATGACAATGGAGTGCCTCAATGTTCTGACCCGTATTGTGGAAGGTCGGCGGAACCTCCTCGTCAGCGGCGGAACCGGGTCGGGTAAAACAACTATTCTCAACATGCTCAGCCATTTCATTCCCAAGGATGAGCGTATTGTAACCATTGAAGATTCGGCCGAGTTGCAGCTCGATCATCCACACATTGTGCGGCTGGAAACGCGGCCAACCAACACTGAGGGTGCCGGGCGTGTAACCCCCCAGGATCTGGTTATCAATGCACTGAGAATGCGCCCTGACAGGGTGATCGTTGGCGAAGTCCGCTCCGGTGAGGTTGTTGAACTCTTGCAGGCGATGAATACCGGCCATGAAGGATCCATGAGTACCATCCACTCAAACTCTGCCAGAGATGCGCTTATCCGCATTGAAACACTGCTCGCGGTGAACGGCTATGACGCGGGTGAGAAAGCAATTGCGCGCCTCATTGGTTCTTCGCTGGATGTTATCGTGCAGCTCACAAGGTTGCCGGATGGCCGCCGCCTGGTGAGTGAGGTGGTTGCACTCAAACCAACGGCCTCTGACCCCTACCGAATGGAAACACTCTATCGTGCCAGTGAGCTTGAGCGGGAAGGCACGGATCCGGAGAGTCTTTCATGACGGCTCAGCTGGTCTGGATGGGAAGCCTTGTCGCCGGAATGGCGACCCTTCTGCTTATGCTGGGCCAGCTTGTTGCCGGGCAGGCTCTTGCCGAGTCAAGAGTGCGCAAACAAATCCGTCAGCGTCTCCAGCCCGCGGCCGCTCCGGATAAGGGTTTGGCGCCTACAGGTGCAAACCTGGGGGGCATGGAAGGATTTCTGGTGCGGGCCGGCATTAATCCCAAGTCGTCGAAAACCCTGGTGTTCGCACTTATCGTTATATTTCTGATTCTGGGCCTGGGGTTTTCCAGGGGCTGGATTGAGGCAGGTGTTGCGGCATTTTCTGTTGTAACCGCTTCGGTCACGCTCTGGAGGATGAGGTTTGAGCGGCAGCGCCGACAGATATTCGAGGAGCTTCCGGGTATTCTCGATGGATTGCTTCGGTCTATTTCTGTAGGCCGCTCAGCAGAACAGAGCATTGTAACCTCGTTCAGTGATGGATCACCGGTATTTGACCCACTGGTCCGCAGGCTGAAGAGTGCTGTCAGTCAGGGCCGGGATTACACGCTGGTTCTTGATGGATTTGCCAAACTTTATCAGATTCCCCCCCTGACCCAGCTTGCCATCGCATTCCGGACGTCTTCACGTTTTGGTTCCTCACTTCGGCCTGTATTGCAGGAAGTGGCCAAAGCCATCCGGTCACAACAGGAGTTGCGGCGTGAGTTTCTGGCGGAAACCGCGGAGACGCGTTTCACGGCTGTTGTCTTTGCAATCATGCCCCCGGGCCTGGGGGTTTATATGGTGGTCATTAACGAGCAGTTTTCGGACAAGCTGCTGGAAACCGATGCTGGCCATACTCTGCTGTATATCTCAGGAGGCCTTCAGCTCTTCGGTATCTTGTTGATACTCAAGCTGATCAGTGGGGTGGGCCGTGGTTAACCTGTGGTTTGGCAGCGCGGCAGCCCTGGCGGTTCTGGCCATTGTTATGGCATTTGGTTTTGCACCTTCCTGGTCGCTCAAAGCACGGGTGCGAATGCGCCTGAAGCGTCAGACCATTGCAGGTGATGACCGGGCTGACGAGTCTGTCTGGAGTGAGCTTCTGTTCTGGCTGGTTGAGCGTGGCCTTTTCCGTTCGGACTTCAGGGAGCTGGAGCCGTCTCTGGATGCCACCGGCCGCTCACCACAGGGCGCGAGGGGCTACTACCTCTTCTGCTGCTGGGCGCTCCCTTTCGTAGTAACGGTCTGGGCATTCTTCAGCCTGGACTTTATTTTCGCCTGTTTTGGACTTCTCGTTGCATTTTACTTGCCGCGCCGGGCGATCCGGAGTGCGGGAGCCCGGGCGGAGAAGCAACAAAATGTAGAGGCCATCGAGCTTTGCCAGATGACACGGATGCTGCTTGAGGCCGGCCTGAGCCCCGAACGCTCATTGAAACTGATCTCCCATCAGGGCCGTGAACTCATGCCCAAACTGGTGTGGCGCGTTGATCGGTTTAACCGGGTAATGGAAAGCGGCGCGGATCGTACAAAAGCTCTGGATGAACTGGGTCGGAACCGCAATCTGACGGTGCTGCGCAGCTATGTTTCACTGATGAAGCAGTCGGGAACACTTGGGGCAAAAGTTGCAACGGGGCTGGACCAGATCGTTGAGGAAGCCCAGCACGAACAACGCAGCAAACTCAAAGAAGATACCAATAAAATCAGCGCCCGCATGACGGTCATCATGATGGTTTTCATGTTGCCATCTCTTTTTATGTTGATTGGCGGGCCGGCTGTTATGTCAATTATGGACGCTTTTCAGCGCTGAATAACACTAATCGGGCCGTTGTGCTGGTCCGTTGGCCCTTCGGGCAGGAGATTGAGGATGCAGGAAAACAAAGTGGTAGCTAAGTATTTCGGGGTGGTTTTTGCGGCTGCGCTGGCATCCGGGTGTTCTGTATCGCCAAAGGAAACAGGCAATGCGGCGTCCGGACAGGCGGATGCAGCACTGGGGGCGTCTGTATACACAATTAACTGCTCTGAAGTGGTGCAGCCGGAAGAAAGTGTTGAGCTTGATGGCATCGACGGCCTGATGGATGACCATCAGTACTACGCAGCTCTGGCTCGGATTGAGGCCATGTCCCTGGATACGCAAACCCACTGGTTAATGTGGGCGCAATTGCTGGGGCACGTTGGGCAGCTTGACTACTCCGAGGAGGTATTTGGTTCCATCGTTAATTCCTGCGGTTCTTCCCGGGCATACCACGGACTTGGTGTTGTACTGGTTAAACAGCAAAAGCTTCAGGCAGCACGCGAGATGCTGGAAAGCGCAAAAGCGATGGCGCCGGCTGATGCCAGTATCCGGAACGATTTTGGTTATGCGCTTATAAAGTCCGGCGAGTATGGCCGGGCAGCTTTTGAATTGCGAACGGCCTATGAGCTGGCTCATGGGCGGGGAACGGCAACTCACAATATGGTTGCTGCCTATTACCTTAACGGGGGGCAGGCAGCTCTTGATGAACTGCGCAATGACGTTCAGGTGAGCGAGAAGCAATTGAGAGCGGGTGTTGAGCTGGCAATACGGATTTTGGGAGACGCATCATGAAGATTATTCTGGTTTTGGTTGCAGGTATTGTTGTTTCGGCCAGCGCTGTAGCCTCTGATGCTGTGGATGCAGATGCGATGATGGGGCCTTCATTCAAGCAGGATGAGCCCGGTAATCTGAGGCGGGTGATGGATATTCAGGCTGAGTTGCCGGCCCGGGGTGGTGAGTTAAGTGAATTACTGTATGTCAGAACCCAGGAGCGGATCAGCGAAACATTTGCCCGGCCCATGCCTGACCGTATAGGCGAATCCACCCGTGATGACTAGGCATGGACAACAAGGGGCATTGATCTTCATTACCCCCTTGCTATTTGTCGTCATTTTCTTTTTCGCGACGCTTCTGATCGATGGTTCCCGCGTTTTGTCTGTAAAGTCAAAAATGCAGTCAATCGTTAACGCAGCTGCAACAGCTGCCGCTGATGGAGCCCAGTCATGTGGAGGGGCGACGCCGGCTTTCTCAGGCATGGAAACCCGGGCCCTGAATGCAGCAAATACGATGGGTTTTGATTCCAGCGACGGCACACTGCAGGTTGTGCCCGGAGTACTGCGCGCCAATGTGGGGCAGAATAATCAGCTGCAGTTTTTTGCCAGAGATCCTGATACCCAGATAAAGCAGACCAATGCGACCTGGGTGAGTTATTCCCGGCAGGTTCCTGTGTCCAGTTTTTTCCCCGATTCAATATTCCCGTCGATTGACCTGACTGTAGATGCTGTAGCGCGTAAGGAAGTGTTTGCTGTACTCAGCGCAACAGGCACAACAGCCAATATACAGGGCGGGTTGTTAGGTAATCTGTTGGGTACGGTCACAGGAAAACCCGGTTACAGCCTGGATGTAACAGATCTGCAGTCAACATTTATCAGTTTGGGGGACCTGCTGGCTGCTCTTGGTGTTGAGGATCTGACCGAACTGATGAATGAATCGCTGGTAGACGTACTGGATGCGGTTACCGGATTGGCAGGTGGTCCCCTGACCGGGGCTGGTGGCGTTGTGGACGATTTGACCGGCGCGGTGGGCATCAGCGGGCTTGATGCATCGGCAGTATTTGATGTGGTCGGTACCCCCCCGGGCTCCCTGGATGCGACTATTCCGGTTTATGACCTGGTCACCAGTGTGTTGCTCAATAGCGTTCATGCGGTAAATCAGTCCGGATCCGGTGTGTTGAATCTGATGCTGGATACAACCGAAGAGCAGACGCTTCTGGGGAGTTTGTCTTCCTTGCCGGTAGGGGATCTCGATGTGTCTCTCGGGCTGTCGGTAAACGAAGCACCGAGGATAGTTATCGGGCCAGCCCGCCAGGATGATGGTGGTGTCTGGCTGACAAGGGTTCGTGCAGCAGACATCTTACTGGAAGCAGATATCAGTGTTGAGCTTCTCCCGGGGTTCATCGGGAATCTGATCAGCACTCTGAGCCTGGGCCTGCTCGACTTTGAGCTTCTCGAAAATATAGACATACCGCTGGTCGTGCAGACTGGCGGTGGCGAAGCCGCATTTATCGCTGCCGATTGCGCGCGAGGCGACAATAACACCGTGAATTTTGATTTTGGGGTGCAAGACACTGTCGCTGCAATTGAAACAGGACGACTGGACAGCGGAACTGGCGTGGTTGTCAGTGAGCCTGTCAGCGCGCAGATCCTGAAACTCACCCTGAATCCCATACTCCTGCCCTCGATATCCCTGGGCAACTTGTGCCTTGATGCTGAACTCGATATTTCCCTGGACAGAATGCTTTCAGATGAGACTCTGGATTCATACAGCCTCCACTGCCCGGATGGACAATGCTCTGTCAGACGTGTGGATGAGGGGGCTGATTCCCGGTTGCAGGGGCTGGATGTTGATGTAGAAAATCTGGCACTTGATTGTGGCAGTGGTGGCCTGACAGGTGTTGTCAGTTCCCTGGCGGCAGGCCTTGTCCAGCCCTTGACGGATGTGCTTGACGGTGTGACGGGAGTTGTTATCGGGGGTGTGCTGTCGCCATTGCTGACAGGGCTGGGCGCTGATCTCGGTGGCATACAGGTGAGTGTTGTGGGCGCCGATCAGATGGGAGGGCGTCTGGTTGAACATGTCATATTCGAATAACACTCTGGTTTCCGGGAAAAGGTGCGCCTGAATGCCTGATCTGGCCTGGGAGCTACCTCAGTTAATAGCTTATTTTTCGGTTGTTGCCGGAATTATTGCAAGCCTGTGTCTTGTTATATGCCTGGTTCTCCTGCGTCGCGAACAGGGGTTGCGACTGCGTGAACGGACGCAATCCCGGCAGGCCAGCGAACTGGCCTTGAGAAAACTCACCTCCTCCGTCACCGCCTGCCGTGCCATGCTTGATAGCACATCAATGGTCGTTCTGGTTTTTGAGCGGAATTCGGCAAGCCTGCTGTTCGCAAACCAGCAGGCGCTGGAGTTATTTGGCTGCAACTCCACTGAAACCCTGTCAGATCAGGTGTTTAGCCGCCCCGATGCCTGGGGTGACGGCAAGTTTAGCCTTCGGGATTTCGAGCGCTGGCTGGAAGGAACCCGGCAACTGGGCGTCCATCGCAGGGAATGGTTGTTTTCTGGTGCTGACGGGATTGATGTCTGGGTGGATTGCGCACTTGGGAATACAGTTTTCGAAGGGGGCCCTGCCCGCATACTGACAGGTCATAACATTCACAGGTACAAAACCGAGCTGGTGGCAGATCAGCTGCGCCGGAAGGTACTGACCGGCATCAACAACGGCACACCACTGGAACTGATACTGGACAACCTCTGTGAGCTGGCGGAGGCACGTTTTCCTGACAGCCATTGCCAGATATCCCTTTTTGATGAACAGCAGGATGCCCTGATCAGTAAGGGTAATACGCCTTTCGCGCAGGCATTCAGAGAGAAGATGCCCCGGATTGCTGCAGGCTATGGTGAAACCTCTCTGGGAACCTCAGCCCATACCAGAAGCCGGGTGATCAGTGCATCTTTGTCCAATGACCATCGCTGGCAGGGTTGCAGGAGCCTGATCAAAGACCTGAATATCGGCTCTGCCTGGTCTGAGCCGGTGACGGGCCAGAACGGAGAGTTACTGGCGGTCCTGACCATGTTCAGTGCTGCGAGCCGGCAGCCAAGTGACGAAATGATTGAAGCTTTGACAAGCACAGTCTCGCTGGCAGGTCTGGCGATCGAACGGGAGGGCTGGCGCATAAATCTTGAGGCGTCGGCTTCCAGTGAACGCTTCATCAGGCAGATTGGTGTTGATCTGGTCAGTGTTCCTGTTGGTGAAGCTTATGCCCGGGAGCTGCAGCAGATTCTCCACCGGGTTCTTGCCCAGTATGAACTTGGAAATATCGCAGTATGGGAAGTCTCAGCACCGGGGGATGAACTCGTATTGGTAAGCTCTACCTGTCGGGATGGTGATGCAGGTGTGTGTGATGGTAAGACTGCACGGGTCAGAACAGCCGATGTGCTGGACTCTGTTACCAGTATGAAGCCTGAATATCTGGTGCCAAAGGATCTGGCATATGACTGGTTGCGCATGAATGCCGGAACTCTCAAACCAGTGCTTGCTGTACCTGTTTACTCATCATCTGAAGGCTCTGCGCTGGTTGGATTGCTCGTGGCCCAGTCCCGTTTCTTCTATATAAACCAGACCAATATTGAACACCTGGAGGTTCTTGGGTCTTTGATCCGAACGAGCCTTGTAAACCGCCGCCTCGTGGAAACCCTGTCCTATTCCGTAGTGGATGAGAGAGAGGCGCGGGAGAAACTTGAAACCGAACTCCAGGTTGCTCGTGCTATCCAGATGTCGATGGTGCCGGGAAGTGGGGTATTCAAGGAGAGCTACAAGCATTGGTCGATAGAAGCCTGGTTGAAGCCTGCACGAGCTGTTGGTGGTGATCTGTATGAGTTTATCCGGCTCCCCAATGGCAAAGTTCTGCTGGCGGTCGGTGACGTTTCAGACAAGGGCGCGCCGGCCGCACTTTTCATGGCCCGTACGGTCAGCCTGCTGAACTATCTTGCACGATCCAGAGACGGAGATCTGATTGCGATCGCCTCCGAGCTTAATGCGGAGTTATGTCGCGCCAATGATGCCTGTATGTTTGTAACCATGGTCATGGTTGTTCTTGATCTCAGCCGGGGTGAGATGGAGTGGCTGAATGCCGGCCATAATATGCCAATGCAGACTTCCTGCACCGAAGCACCAAAATTCTGGACAGGAGAGTCCGGGCCACCTCTGGGGCTCTATGAAGGTGTAACTTTCTGTACAGAGCGCGTAATGGCTCCACCTGGTTCGAGTGTCACTTTATACAGCGATGGCGTGACGGAAGCGTTCAATGAGGATGGTGTTGAATTCGGAGATGCCCGGTTACTGAACCTGGGCTATCGGGGCAGCCGCCAGGGAGAGGGGTTTATACGATATCTTCGGGAACAGTTATTGCAGTTTACTGATAAGGCGCCACAGTCTGATGATATTACCCTTATGACGATTCAGCATTACGGTCACTGATTATGATTATATCCGTTAGCCCTGACGGGCCAGTCAGTAATCTTGTTACAAAAGTAAGCGAAGAATTACGGGATCAGTGTATAGGCCCGGAAATTGCTAATGATTGCTATGTTATAATCGATGAATTCCATGCAAACATGCGTGAGCATGTTGCTCCAGGCTTAGACGGTTTCAAATGGACGCTAAGCGTGGTCGCAGAAAAACAGGGTGTAGTCATGACATTTGATTACCCGGGGCCCTGTTTTGACCCCACACAGAATTCAGACATTGCATATCAACCGATTGAAAGCCGCCGGACAGGCGGTCTTGGGTTGTTGATTATGGCATCTCTTAGTGACGATATTTCCTACAGCTATCACAACGGCATAAATACACTGGTTGTTCGGCGGTATAAAACAGAAATCGATATTTCTCAGGAAGATAACCCATGCCTTTAACCATTCAGCATAAGCAATCCACTGACGAAACATTAAGTTTGGCGCTGGAGGGAGCTCTTGATAGTGATACGGCTCCTGAATTAGATGCGGAGCTTACCAAGTATATAGAGCAGACAACAAAAATTGTCGCTTTTAATATGGCTGGCGTAACTTTTATAAGCTCAGCGGGTTTACGAATTATTTTCAAAACCCTGAAACTGATGAAATCCAGGGGTGGTCAGGTCAGTGTTACGCAAATGAGTAAAGGTGTCAGAAAGGTTTTCGAAATAGTAAAAGTCATGCCGGATCTGACTGTATTCGAAAGTCAGTCAGAAATGGACGAATACCTGGCAGAAATCCAGCGTCAGGCGAACCAGCAAACAGAGAGGTGACGTCGTGTCAATTGTTCTGGATGGAACTGTCGGGATCCAGAGGGCTTCTGACGACAGTATTACCAACGTTATATGGTTTCTTTACGGACTCCCTGTAACTGACAGCGAACCAACAAATGCGGTTTTCCTGAGTGAATCATTTGGGCCGGGTTCGCCCCAGATGCTTTCATTTGAATATGACGGCGAAGAGTATGTTGTATATGCAGACTGGGAGTCAGCATCGGAACGTGCCTGTGCCGCGGGGGTTCGTAAATTCTATCAATCATACGGGTATGCCCTGCTATCAGGGTTAGAGCTTACGAGTAATATGGAGCCTGGGGACGATCCAATACAATGGCTGACTCCAGTACAGTATTATGATGACTATCTGACAATGAGCAAGAAGTTAGCTAGTGTAGCTTGACAGCTCTAAGGCCTTTATCAGGATAACGGGAGACAGTAATGCGAAGGAGTTACGAGAACAGATATTTTGATGCGGTACAACAGTTTATTAAAGGTGGTATGGAAGTACGCCTGTTAAGTGGGCGTGCAGTGAGGCAGTGCCAGAGCTCAGATTATATGTTTGAGATGACGGCTGAATTTGAACAGAAAATCCGGAACCTCTGTTCTGGCTCGCTGGCGGTGAGTACTGACAGCGCTGAGCTGTTGACAGAATGCCACCGGGAGCGGGGCCGCGGGCGTTCAGGATGTGTGACCATGGCTCAGCCCCGTACTCCTCTTGCGGAAAAAGACCGGTAATAGCCGGGTCGGACGGCGAGTTGTTTTTATACTGGTGGTGGGTAGAAAACTAAATGTTTGAGATACCTGAAAGATCCGAGTGGTTGCAGGCAGATATTGCCGGGCTGAGGCGTCTGCTCAGCAGGGCGGATGGTTATATCAGTCGCCGGGATATGCTGCTCATCAACAGCCGGCTACGGGATGTTCTGCATAAGGCAATAGACACTGACGAGCGAGACCTGGCTCTGTATCTTCTGACGGGGCTACCTGCAGAATTCCGGATGGCGGAAGGGCAGGCGGAGGTTCGTCGGGCTCTGTTTGAACGGGCACTCCTTGCGGGTAGTTTTGATGTACTCTCACTTCTCATAGAGCATGCATCGGACAACCTTGTCATAAATTATAATTTTCAGATTGCACACCTTTTCTTGTCCTCTTGTTTTGGTGATAGTGAGCTGGAGGAACTGCATGAACTGGTTTCCGGCACTGATGACGGCTCTCTTGTCTGGTTCCTGGCAGAGGCGGTGGCTCGGGGTTGTACCCTGCCAATGTCGGTAGTGCTCGCTATTGAGGAACGGCTCGATTCCGCTTTGCTGGATGTGATAAACGCCACGTCCTGAAAGGTTTCCGCTTACTGAGAAGCCGGGTTCCACTGTTTAACGATGACATTCCGGTTCCCTCCCTGGTTTTCTGTCCGCAGTATTGCGGATCAGCTCTTCAGATCCTGTGGTCAGCTTTTTCCATATTCCAGTACGCAATGTTGCCGGGCGCAGCCCTTTGTCTGGGATTTGAGGCTGTTGGTATGGCGCACGCGCCTGCTTGTTCTGGTGGAATCCGGTGGGGTCAGGAAGTCGTCGTATTCAGACAACGAACGTTTTGAAGCTGGCTATCTGAATAAAATACCGACAGGGATAATGCATAAAAAGACCCCCACGGGGCGTGGGGGAAAATCGCAGTACAAAATCAGAATTACATAGTAAATTATAGGATAATACAATCTATGCTGCAATCTGCTTTGTATGTAAGAGTTCCTGAAGTGACGGGTCAAGGGCATAAGTGAGGTACAACAATGGGAGAAGGGCTTGGTGAAAAGATTCTGGTCCAGAAAAGGAGGTGACTCTCAAGAGGCCGGCTGCAACGAAGAGAAGGGAGGCGCAGAGGGGCTGACAGAGCCGCGTACCGGGCGTTTTGCAGAAACCAGCCAGGGTTGGTATGTGAAAACTCGTGAACTGACGGACCTTGGGCCATTCCCGTCTCTTGAGTATGCTCAAGACTCCTTGCAAGATTATATCCGGACGGTGACGAGCTCGCGCCAACGCCAGCAGACGGCAGAATTCAAGCTTGGTATGTCCGTTCACGATGCGGCCAGTTGTCGTAAATTACAATGTGCAGAGTGTATCGAAGGAGAGGAGAGGTTAGGCAGGCTGAAGCCCGGCCAGGACTGAGCAGAATGCAATGCGGCCCCTGACGGGGCCGCATGTCACTACACTTGCACCCGAGTCAAATTACCCTTTGCAGAGCAGACCAAAAGGAAGCTTGGAGTTGCAGGTAACATTGTCCAGGAGAAGGTCGAGCTGAAGCAGATCCACAAGCTCTCCTCCGACAGATACCAGGCCGCCATTTTCGGCCAGGTTTTCAGGGTCGATCACTGATACGTTCAGCAGGTCGCCGCCAGTGTCCAGGCTCAGAACAGAACCTTCAAGCAAGCCCACATTAGCCAGTGCCTGGCCATCCGCCTGGTTTAGAAGATCACCCAGTACCGGAAGCTGGCCCAGACCATCAAGCAGGACATCAAGTCCATCCTGAACGCTGCTCGGAAGAGGCAGCCCGCTGTCATCCAGTACGGCCAGATCAATACCCAGACCGTTATTTTCACCTACCAGTGCCTGTCCAAGCAGGGCGGGGATCTGAGTAGGGTCACCGCCGGTAAATGCATCAGCGAGTGTCTGCAGCTGAGTTGCATCAAGACCTACATCCAGTGAAACGGTGCAGGACTCTTCAGGGGAAGACGGATCTATATCTTTGGGATCGCAGACGGCTACCAGCACTGAGCTGAAATTACCTGTATTGAAATCGCCAAAATCAAGATCCGTCGGATCAAAGGTTGACGGATCAAGGGAACTCAGGTTGTCGACGAGGGGCAATTTAAGTTGCAGCAGGTTGTCTGCGCTGCTTAGTCCGTCATTGGCGTCGCCGATTTCCAGCAGTTCCAGCAATTGGCCGGTCAGAAGATTAAGGCCATCGCCCAGACCAGGAATCTGACTGATCTGATTGTCATTCAAAGCCAGAACCAGCCCGCCTGTACGGAAATTCATTTGGAATGGTGCAGACAGAGAGTTTCCTGCCTGATCCTTGATGTTGGTGGTCAGCTCTACCTGATAGTTAGTCTGCCCATCAAGCGCAGTGTCTGGCTTGAACGAAACGACATTCTTGTCGAAAGAGAAGGTGCCAGGTATAGCCGGAGTCGCACCACTCTGTACCGTAAACAGTTTGAAGGAATTTACGTTAACGCTGGAAGCGCTGATAGGCTCGTCAAATTCTATAGCAACGGTTGTGTCTGCAGAGGCAAGCAGCTCACCGTCAACAGGAATCGCACCGACTATCGTTGGCTGGGTCAGATCCTGTTGGTCACTGGTTGTGAACGTTGAAGATTCTGGCTGAGCGTTCTTGGTAACCTCTTCGCATTCGGCCTGCAGGGACGAAGTCACTACAATTCTGTACTGGGTCAGACCGGCTTCGAGCAGGTTGTCCGGGGTCAGTGTAATGGTGTCATCGTTTACAGTGATCTGCGCAGGTACGACGCCAGCAGTGCCACCCTGAACATAAATTGCTGAGGATGTTGCTGTCGTTTCATCAATCAAAGCGTTAAAGGTAACGCGGATGTCGGAGTTGAGTGCAACGTCCTGCTGGTTTGTTGCAGGGCTGAAACCGTTGGTTTCTACCTGGAATACGCTGCTTACATCATCACAGAATTCTTCTTGTGGTGTTGGTGGGGGCGTATCGTCTGATCCGACCAGCCTTGGGGTTGAAGGGCTGTCACTGCCTCCGCCACAACCCGACAGGATGAGTGTAGATGCCAGTGTTGCTGTCAATAAAGACCTGTAATTTACCATCATGATTAGTTGCCTTTGCTATTTACTTGGTCAGTAATTCTGAATATTTACCCGAAACGATCGCTTCTACACGGCGGTTTTCAGCCCGACCTCTGGGAGTTGTGTTTGAAGCAACTGGCTGTGACTCGCCCATACCGGATGTTGTAATGCGGTCGGAATTGATGCCGAATTCGTTGATGAGTACTTTCATTACGGCGTCTGCACGGCTTTTGGACAGGCTTTGGTTGTAGCTCGATGAGCCTGTGCTGTCAGTGTGGCCTTCCAGAAGAATAGTTGCGCCAGGATAGTGCTTCATTACTTTGGCAAGATTCTGAATTTTCGGGAAAAATTCGTAACGGACTTCTGTGCGGTCCAGTTCGAACTCTACGTGCAGTGTTTCGCGGATTTCTTTGGTCAGCTTCTTGGCACAGCCATCCGAATCAACCAGAGCACCCATTGGTGTGCCTGGGCATTTATCCAGCTGGTCAATCACGCCGTCACGATCCGAGTCTTTTGGCGGTGTAACAACGGCCGGGTGTTTTGGCTTCAGGGCGATTTCAATTTTGGGCGCGGCGGGATACTGGCGGCCAAACAGGTAGTGAATACCGGTGAAATACTGGGCGTCTACGTAGCCCTCTTCCAGTTCGGTGCGACCGCGGATGCCTCCTTCAATCATGAAGCGTGGTGCAATCATGCGCTGAAGGCCGCCCTCCAGGTAAACAGCATCTTCCGTTTTTGCGCCAGCATCATGATGAACGCTGATATCTGTGTAGCTATAGCCAAGGCCACCAAATGGGCGCCAGTTGCTCAGGCGAAATTCAGAGGGGTGAAGGCGTCCGCCCAGTGAGCCCTGAAGCAGATTGGCATTCAGACCGCCGGCCCGGGTTTCCGGTTCAGCGTAGCCGCCCTGAAGCAGAACACTTACATTCGGATTGAACTGGTGAGTCAGGTTGAGGCTGCCCTCGAAGTAGTTGGAGAGGTTGTCCCCGGTAAGGGAGGAGCTGTCTCTGGAGTTTCCTGAATCTACATAACTGCCTTCGATACCAACGCTGCTGTAGCTAAGGGGGAACTCTTCGGCTGCGCCAGAAAGTCCTGGTGCAAAAAGAACGGCCGTAAGGGCGATGTAACCGATTTGTTTCATGACTGAGTGCTCCTTCTTACTATAATTGAGCTTTAGTATAGATGGTATCATGCGATAAAATAAAGCTAGTATCACAAAGTTTGACACGATGTGTGTAAGTACATGTTTTAAAAAATGTCGTGTTCCCGGTAATTACGGTTTTGAAGCGTTAATACGCCCATGAGGTTTGTTGCTGCGGTGCTGTCTGAGCGGGAGTGGAATTGCGGCGTGTTATCAGAAGGGGGTGGGGCAATGCCTGAATTTCATCGTTGCGAGTGAAATTCAGGCATTTTCAGGGTCAAGCTGGCGCCTGACCCGAATTGCGGAGGACTGAGTGTGGCTATTCGCCGCTCCAGTTGGTTGTCGGATCCGGTGTCATCCTCAGGTAGGATTTCACTTTCTTATAGCCTTTCGGGAAGCGTTTGTTGATTTCTTCTTCGTCCTGCAGTGATGGCACAATGACGACATCTCCGCCGCGTTCCCAGTTGCCCGGGGTGGCAACCTTGTGTTCATCAGTCAGTTGCAGGGAGTCAATCACTCGCAGTACTTCGTTGAAGTTACGACCTGTACTGGCCGGATAAGTGATGATCAGGCGAACTTTTTTATTCGGGTCGATCACAAACAGAGAGCGTACGGTGAGTGTGCTGTCTGCATTTGGGTGGATCATGTCGTATAGCTCTGCAACCTTGCCATCCTGATCGGCCAGGATAGGAAAGTTCACAGCGCAGCCCTGGGTTTCATTGATGTCCTTGATCCATTCCTGATGGGAATCAACGGGATCCACACTAAGCGCTATAGCTTTAACGTTGCGCTTTTCGAACTCGCCTTTAAGCTTGGCGGTGAGGCCAAGCTCGGTCGTGCACACCGGCGTAAAGTCGGCCGGGTGGGAAAAGAGCACACCCCAGCTATCACCTAACCATTCGTGAAATGAAATCTTGCCTTCACTGGAGTCCTGCTCGAAATCTGGTGCAGTATCGCCTAGACGTAAACTCATCTTTGGTCTCCTTCTATGCTGCGTGGCAGTGGTGTTGTCCGGAAATCCGGCGCTCTGGCCGCCGGATCTTTTCATTGAGTGTATACGAGAATCATTGATGCGAAAGTACTGGATTGCAAGGGCGGGTTGATTCACCTCATCCCGCCCTGCTCTCCCGATTCGCAGTCGCAATGATCACTGCATCAGACCCCAGCTGCTTTTTCCCGTTCGAAATGCTCTTTGGTCAGCCTGAACACGACCGGGCTGAGCAGTAGCAGAGCTATAAGGTTGGGAAGGGCCATCATGGCGTTCAGCGTATCAGCCACGAGCCAGATCATGCCCAGATTGACCGTAGCACCAACGGGAATGGCGAGAATCCAGGCGACCCGGTAAGGCACTATGGCCTTTACGCCAAATAAAAACTCGACGCTGCGCTCACCGTAGAATGACCAGCCAAGTATGGTGGTAAAGGCAAAGATGGCCAGGGCAATGGCTACCACGTAATCGCCGACTCCCGGGAGAGCGGCGGAGAAAGCCATAGAGGTGAGCGCGGCACCGGATTCGCCCGATGTCCAGACGCCTGATGTGATGATGACAAGGCCGGTAATCGTACAGATAATGATGGTGTCGATAAACGTGCCCAGCATGGCCACCATACCCTGGTTAATCGGGTTCCTGGTCTGCGCGGCGGCATGGGCAATGGGGGCGGAGCCCAGGCCGGCTTCGTTGGAGAAGACTCCGCGAGCAACGCCGAATCTTATCGCGGCCCAGACAGCCGCGCCGGCAAAGCCGCCTTCGGCCGCGATCGGGCTGAAAGCATGCTTGATGATCAAAGCAAAGGCGGCGGGGATCTCAGCCGCATTGAGTGCCAGTACAATCAGGCCGGCGATCAGATAGGATATGGCCATCAGAGGAACCAGCGCGCTGGCCACCTGGCCGATGCGGCGGATACCACCAATCAGCACCATGCCTACAAGCACCATCAGAATAACGCCGGTGACCCAGTGTGGCAGGCCGAATGTTGCATCCATTACGTCTGCGACCGAATTGGCCTGTACTGTATTGCCGATACCAAACCCTGCGATGGCGGCGAAAACGGCAAACAGAACCCCCAGCCAGGCCCATTTTTTGCCGAGGCCATTGCGAATGTAATACATAGGGCCGCCGACATAGGAGCCTCGCTCATCGACCTCACGGAAGCGCACTGCAAGTACGGCTTCTGAGTACTTTGTGCCCATGCCCACCAGCGCGGTCAGCCACATCCAGAATAAAGCCCCGGGTCCACCGAGGAAAACTGCCGTCGCAACACCGGCAATGTTCCCTGTTCCTACGGTTGCTGAAAGAGCTGTCATTAATGCCTGAAACGGGGGAATATCACCGTCTGATTCTGCCCCGGAGGCGCGACGGCCTTTCCACATCAGGCGGAAGCCGGCTCCGAGCTTGAAAATCGGCTTGAGTTTCAGGCCGAGACTTAAAAACAGGCCCACACCCAGAATAAGCACCAGCATCGGTGGTCCCCAGACCAGTCCGTTAACGTCCCCGATAATCTTTTCGATGATTTCCATAGGCCCCCCTGTGCGCCATACCTTGAGCTTGTGATTGTACCTACAAGAGTTATAACTGGTTGAGTTTAGTCAGTTATTGTCCCGTGTAAACCGGCAGCCAGTGAAAATTGGAAGATTTGCCGCCTATTGCCTATGTTTACAGGGAGAGGGGCCCGGATTGACCGGTGCCTCTGTATCATCGCAGGAATGCGAGGAGGTACCCATGGCTGCGCTCAGGGTTGTAGATGTTATGTCCAACCATATTGAACCTGTCCGGTGCGGTACGCCGTTGGCTGATGTGGTCCGGGCGCTGCTTGAGAATCACATCTCAGGTTTGCCGGTGGTCGACGCAGACCGCCGTTTACTGGGCTTTGTTTCTGAGCAGGATTGCATTCATGCGCTGCTGGTGAGTAATTATCACTGTGAAGGAAGCCCGGTGGTTGACGATGTCATGTTCCGGGAACCTCTGGCCATTTCCCCTGGCACCGCGATCGTTGACCTTGCCCAGGAGCTCGGTTCCGGAAAGCCGAAAGTGTACCCTGTGGTGGAGCATGGAAAGCTTATTGGCATTGTTACGCGTTCGGCTGTTCTGGCTGAACTGGCCCGTATTGGTTGCGGAGTTGAGCTTTCAAGGCGCAAAGGCGGGGACGACTGATCTGTCCGTGTCCCGTGCAGTCACCTGGAGGGAACATCGACCCTGTAGCCCCACATCTGACTGAAATCCATCGATGGAATTATGTCCGGCTCCTCTATTGCGAGAACATTGAAGCCTGACATGCTGGTATCGCGCTCCAGAGGTTTTTCATAGCTGTTGCCTGAAGGGTCGAAAACAGCCTGTACAAAAGGTCCGCGGGCACGCAATGGTCTGCGGGTTATTACGCCCACTTCGTTATTTTCCAGCCGTACCAGGGTTCCTGGCGGATATTCGCCCAGAATATGCAGCAGAGCTTTGGGCAGGGCTGGCCGGAAGGTGCCATCTGCCAGACTGGCGATCAGTTTGCGCGCGGCTGTTACGTTCATCCGCTTCCGGTAAGCGCGTTTCGTGATCATGGCGACGTAGCGCTCTGCCAGAGCGAGGATTTCTGACTCGGGCCGGATATCTGCGCCACTCAGGCCATCCGGATAGCCTCTGCCGTCTGCCTGCTCGTGGTGCTGGGCAATAATGGTAAACAGCAGATTGTTGTCAATTCCCACCGCGTTGAGCGCGCGAATGCTCCGTTGCGGGTGCTTGCGTATAACGTTTCGTTGCTCTGTGCTCAGCACCTTGTTGAAGGCGTTGAGCTTGTCGGCGACAGGCACCAGGGCGAGATTGGCGCTCAGAGCCGCCTCTGTCAGTGTCGGAATGCGCTGTTCATCAAGCCCGAACTGCCGGGCGATAAGCTGGCAGAGTATGGCGTAAAAAATGATCTGTTCGTGGATTGTGGGGCCAACGGAGTACAGGTGTACAAGTGCCAGAGCGGAGTCGGGGGCCTTTATGCAGGCCTGCTCCAGAGCGTAGGCCAGATCCTGAAAGTGTTTGCGGGCTTCCGGTTCGCCAGCGGCGGTCGAGGCCAGAGCTTTTTCAAGCCCATGAAGGTAACCGGGGTAATTCGCAAAAGGGTTACAGTCTGCTTCATCCCCGGATGCTTCGTCGTCTTCCTGAGGAACCTCAATAACCCGCGGTTCGAAACGGCCGCGTTCAAACAGTTGCTCGAGTTGCGAATCTGTCTGGATGACATAGCCCTGACACAGCAACACATTCCCATCGGCGTCATACACGTCCCACGGCAGTGGTCGGCCGATGGTTAACGCGCCGGGGGCTATTCGAACGAGGTTACTCAAAATCCGGATGATTCCTGTATGGGTTTCTGGTTTGAGTAGGGTTGCGACTCTGCGGCCAGACTCTTTAGCTATAGTAAAGGTAATTGATTTGTCAGGGCTACCCGTCTGGTGTGAATCCAGTAAAATATGTACTCCTGCACTACTCTTTATAGGTGTTTTGTTAAGAATCGTAGGATCCGGCGATTATTGCGTTGTATCGGATTATCATCGGTATTCACCGCTTTCCCTGCCTTTACCGGATGACTGCATGCTTAGCCGTCTGAAAACTGACTTCCAGTTATCTATTATCACGCTGCTTGGCGCCTGCGCGCTTCTTGGCGTAACACCGTTTGCAGCTCTGCGTTTCATGCAGGGTAATCTGGTCACTGGAATTGTGGATGTCCTGATTCTTGGGTGCATTGCCAGCGGTATGGTTTACGCGTGGATAACTGGTGACACCCGGCGTAGCGGCTTTGTTTTGGCTCTTGTTGTCTGCTGTGGAGCGGTCGCTGCGGGTGTTGCTGGCAAGGCGGGTTTTTTCTGGCTTTACCCTTGTTTGATGGTGTCGTTTTTCCTCGTAAGTCCCCGCGGGGCGGTGTTTGTGAATCTCGTCGCAATTGCCTCTGCAATGACCATGCAGAATGGTGCTTTCCAGTCTTCTGTTCACATGTGGTCATTTTTTTCGACAACAGTGATGACCAGTGTTTGTGCATATGTGTTTGCGTTCCGTAATGAACGTCACCGGGCAAGTCTTCAGTTATTGGCTTCCGTTGATCCATTGACGGGTGTGAAAAATCGCCGGTCCATGGATGAAGGGCTGCGTTCGGCTCTTATGGATGCGCGGCGCACAGGCAGATTTTATGCTGTGATCATGATGGATATTGATCACTTTAAAAAGATAAATGATGAGCACGGGCACGGTATCGGTGACCAGGTATTGTTGAGCCTGGTTTCCCTGATTCAGCAACGTATACGTAAAACAGACCAGCTTTTCCGTTTTGGTGGGGAAGAGTTTGTCCTGATCTTGTCCGGAGTTGATTGCAATGGTCTCAAGCTGATAGCGAATGATCTCCAGGCGCTCGTTCGCCAGCAGCTGAGGTGTGGGGAAAATGCTGTAACGGTATCATTCGGAGTGGCACGGCTACACCCTGATGAAACTGCAGAGGGCTGGCTGAAGCGTGCGGATGCAGCACTATATGAGGCCAAGGACTCCGGCCGCGACCAGATTGTATTTGCAGAAAATATATCCGGTGCTGACGCGCCACCCAGCTCAATGCTGGTCGACTAGCTCCGGGTGGCTTTCGGACGATAACGGAACAGCCTCCATCCCAGCAACAGACTGGCAGACGCCAGCCCTCCTGTGAGCCCCACCCAGAAGCCTGCGGCTCCCATGGCAGGGACAAGCAGACTGGTGAAGGCCAGGGTATAACCCAGCGGCAACCCCACGCCCCAGAACGAGAACAACATGATCAGCATGGGAATGCCTGTATCTTTATAGCCTCTCAGGGCGCTGATACAGGTGATCTGGATAACATCTGCCACCTGGAAAATCGCTGCGAACATCAATAATCGTATGGTAACTGCCTGAACGTCTGTATCGCTTGTGTAGAGAGCCGCAATACCTTCAGAGAAAATCAGTAAAAGAATGGCGAAGACCAGGGCCGTAGCAGACGCAAGAATCAGGGAGCTGCGGGAAATCAGGCGGGCAGTATCCGGCGCGCCGGCACCGATAAGAAAGCTGACTCTCAAGGTAAGCGCCATGCCGATACTCAGCGGCAGCATGAACAGCAGAGACACAACGTTCAGTGCAATCTGGTGCCCGGCTACCACTACAGGGCCCAGTGGAGCAAGAAACAATGCGATTACCGAAAAAAGGCTGGCTTCCACAAAAATAGTGAACCCGATAGGTATGCCGATACTGAGAATGTAGCGGATCAGCGCCTTGTTGGGTTTTGCCCAGTCGGCAAACAGGTGAAACTGTTTGTAGAGCTGGCTGCGGCTCAGGTAGACCAGCAGTGCAATTGCAGCTACGCCGTTCGAAACGGATGTTGCCCAGCCACAGCCAATGCCGCCCATGGCAGGCAGCCCGAGCTTGCCATAGATGAGTACGTAGTTGAGTGGCAGATTAATCAGCGTGCTCAGTATAGAGAACGCCATAATCACTCGGGTATGTCCCAGACCGTCAGTGAGCCCGCGGAGTGCAGTCATCAAGAGAAGAGCGGGAATGCCCCAGGCAAAGGCATTCAGGTAGCCCTGGGTGATGCCGGCGGTTTTGGCTTCCAGGTTCAGCCCGTCCAGAACGGGGTGCACGTTGATCAGCAGCAAAATCATGACGATTGCGCCAGCACCGGCGATGTACAAACCCTGCCAGGTAGCAGGCATGATTTTCTCTGGCGTCCGGGCGCCGTTATAACCGGAAATAATCGGTTGCAGCGCTCCGAGCATGCCGATAAAAAACAAAAATAACGGCACCCATAAGCTGGCGCCGATACCTACACCTGCAAGATCTTCAGCGCTGGCATGACCGGCCATGACTGTGTCGATAACGCCGTTGGCCATCTGGGCAACCTGGGCAATCAGAATCGGCCCGCCAAGTATTGCCAGGGTCTTCCATTCGGTCAGTGTTCGTGAAACAAGAGGTTTACGAACCTCGGGCAGTGGTTGGTGGGTTTCATCCATAAAGTACTGTTCCGGAGGGCTGAAGCCAATAGATATTCAAGGGCGGACACGCGGGCTGGATATGCTACCCGATTGTGGCGGGGTACGTCATAGGGGTTGCCACCTAAATGCACTGAAACCTGTCTTAAAACCCGTTAAAGTACACGCCTTATTCATACGGATGGCGTTCATTATGGGGCTCCTGGTTTTTGTAACTGTCCTCTGGGCATTTTCATTCAGTCTGATTGGCGAGTTCCTCGCCGGACAGGTAGACAGCGATTTTGCAGTGCTCAGCCGTGTGTTACTGGCAACCCTGATATTTCTGCCGTTTACCCGCTGGCGGGGTGTGCCTGGAGGGTTGAAGCTGGGTGTGCTGGTTACAGGCATGCTGCAGTTCGGCATTACCTATCTGTGCCTGTATCGTTCGTTCAGCTATCTGACTGTCCCGGAAGTTCTGTTATTCACAATATTCACGCCTCTTTACGTAACTCTGATTGACGATGCCCTGTCCCGCCGGTTTTCGCCGGTTGCTCTGGTTGCAGCGGCAATAGCTACGGTTGGTGCGGGCATAATACGTTACGACGGCCTGGGCGAGGATTTTATAACCGGCTTCCTGTTGCTGCAGGTTGCGAACTTCACATTTGCTGCAGGCCAGGTGGGTTATAAACACGTTATGCAGCACTACCCGACGGATGTGCCGGCGTACCGCACATTTGGCTATTTCTTTATCGGCGCACTGATCATCGCACTGCCGTCTTTTATTGTGTTCGGCAACGCCGAGCGGCTTCCGTCCACGGCTCTGCAATGGGGCATCCTGCTGTGGTTGGGCCTGGCAGCTTCAGGGTTTGGCCTGTTCCTGTGGAACCGCGGTGCCTGCCGTGTTGATGCGGGCACGCTTGCCATTATGAACAACGTTCTGGTGCCTGCCGGACTGCTGGTCAATCTGCTGATCTGGAGTCGGGACGCTGACTTGTTGCGGCTGGCCATGGGTGGAGCAGTGATAGCGCTTTCACTCTGGGTAAATGCCCGCCTTCACCCCCGCGCCCGTTTGAATGGAACAGCATAGGGGCAGGCGCCAGCCATAGCAGTGCGGCCGTTGCAGATAAATCCTGTTACCCAGTTTTACTTTTGACGAATATCAAAAACATGGCTGTATGTATATTGTGTAACAAAATTTGCACTTTCCTTACAGCCATAAGTAACAGGCATATGATATGCGCACTAACCTACCCGTAACCCAGCATGAAGTAAAAATGCGCACGGGTGGCCGGCTAATTACCACCACCGATCTCAAAGGCGTTATTACCTACTGCAATGAAGAGTTCACAGAGATTAGTGGCTTCTCTGAGACAGAGCTGATTGGTCAGGCTCATAACATCATTCGCCATCCGGACATGCCGCAAGCGGTGTTCAGGGATATGTGGCAATACCTCAGCGCAGGCAAGGCCTGGATGGGTATTGTTAAAAACCGTGCAAAGAATGGCGACCACTACTGGGTGAGCGCATACGTAACGCCTATCCGGGAAAATGGCCAGATGGTTGGCTATGAATCGGTTCGTGTAGAGCCGGCCCGGGACGACATAGCCCGGGCCGAGAAACTATACGCACGTATAGCTGCGGACAAGTCAGTTCTGAACACCGGGAACCGTATTCTCTCATCATTGAAGTCAGGATGGCCTCTGCTTCTGTCTCTGGTTCTGAGTTTCATTGCACTTGGGGTTGAGAAATACTGGGTAGCTGCCGGGCTGGTTGTAGCCGGCCATCTGTTGGGCGCATTCCTCGTTCAAAAGTCATTGACTGACCGGCTCAAGCGTCTCATGGCGATTCGTCCGGGTGGTTATCATGATCCGGTTGTTGCCCGCACCTACAGCAATGAGTCGGGAATCTTCTCGCAACTGGCACTCTTGCTGATCAGCGAGGATGCACGGATTCGCACCGCGCTTGCCCGCATAGATGACCAGGCAGAGCTGCTTTATGAGCAGGCCCGTGCTTCTCATGAATATATCAGCAGCGGTGCGCAGGCCATTTGCCGTCAGCGTGCTGAAACGGATCAGACAGCCTCGGCTATTACTGAGATGGCGGCATCGATTCAGGAGGTGACAGAGTCCATGCTGGGCAATGCCCGGGAAGCCGAAGAGGCAGATCGCCTTGCGGTAGTTGGCAGTGAACGCAGCTCGGAAGCGCTGGTTGCGATCGAACAGCTGGTTACCCGTGTGAATGGGATTGGTCAGACCATCAGCGCCCTGGGCGAGTCCACCAGAAGCATTGGTGAGGCTGCCAGTTTGATTTCTGAAATTGCAGATCAGACCAACCTGCTGGCTCTGAACGCCGCAATTGAAGCTGCCCGTGCGGGGGAGCAGGGCCGGGGGTTCGCCGTTGTCGCTGACGAGGTGCGTTCGCTGGCCAGTCGTACCCGGGAGTCCACTGTGCGTATTCAGGAAGTCATTGACGATTTCCGGTTGCAGGTGGATTCGGCTGTTCAGGCTATGGAGGACGGAGAGGCAGTTGCCGGGCAGGGACTGGAGAAAGTGCGTGAAGCCGAGAACTCTCTGCGAGACATAGTGACGTCCATCAAAACGATTTCTGACAGTTTTATCAGCATGTCGGCAGCGTTTGAGGAACAGAATCAGGTGTCTGAGGAAATCAATCGCCAGATTGTTAATATCGCCGAACTTGCGGATCACAGTGAAGAGCAAGCGACCTCAGCCAAACAGAGCAGTGATCACCTGAGTGCCATGTCCCGGGGCCTGAAGGATCTGGTTTCGCGCTTTCTCAGGAAAACCGATTAAGCCGGCTGAATTTGTTGTTTGCAAGGAACCTGTTGCCGGTACTGGCATCCCCGCGCCAGTGCTGGCAGAATCTCCCCCCATTCGCCGGGGGGCACTTGCAGGGTAGCCTCTCCTATTCCTTGATTCAAAGCACAGAAACATACCATGACTCAGTTCAATCCGGCCCCGGAGAGTGACTCCGAGGCGTCTCGCGGCCGTTGGTCTTCCCGTCTCGCATTTATTCTTGCCGCAACCGGTTCGGCTGTTGGCCTCGGCAACATCTGGAAGTTTCCTTATGTGACAGGTGAGAACGGGGGCGGTGCGTTTGTGCTGGTTTATCTCCTTTGTATCGCCATTATTGGTGTGCCCATCATGATGGCGGAGGTATTTGTCGGCCGCAGTGGTCGTCATAATCCGATTGCCAGCATGCGCCTGGTTGCTGTGCGTAACCTCAGCTCACCAGCATGGCGCATTTCTGCGATTATTGGCATGATCGCGGCTTTTGCAATCCTGTCCTTCTACTCTGTTATTGGTGGCTGGGCTGCTTCTTATATTGGCCATGCGGCTATGGGTGACTTCACCGGTGGTACTGCTGACTCTATAGGTGAACTGTTCAGCGCCCTGCTGGCCAGCCCTGAGCAACTTCTTGCCTGGCACACGCTGTTTATGGCACTGGTCATTCTGGTTGTATCCCGCGGACTGAAAGGTGGTCTGGAGCGTGCAGTCACTATTCTTATGCCGGCGCTTTTCGTGCTGCTTATTATTGCGGTGGGTTATGCCACAACCACGGGGCATTTTGGTGAGGCTGTGAGTTTCCTGTTTACCCCTGACTTTGGTGCGTTGACCATCAATGGTGTGCTGATTGCACTGGGGCATGCCTTTTTTACCCTCAGTCTGGGCATGGCCATCATGATGGCCTACGGTTCGTATCTGGGGCGTGATGTGGCTATAGGGCGTACTGCAGTCAGTATTGCACTGATGGATACAGTGGTTGCTCTCCTCGCTGGTCTGGCCATTTTCCCGGTGGTTTTTGCCAACGGACTTGAGGCCAGTGCCGGCCCTGGTCTTATCTTCCAGACTCTGCCGCTGGCGTTTGGCAATATGCCCATGGGCAGCCTGTTTGGAGCCCTGTTCTTTATCCTGCTGCTTTTTGCGGCCTGGACTTCCGGCATTTCCCTGCTGGAGCCGGTTGTTGAGTGGGTAGAGGAAAATACAAGTATGGGGCGTTCAGGCAGTGCCATTGTCGTCGGCGTGCTGTGCTGGTTGCTGGGTGTTGCGTCTATTCTGTCGCTGAATGTGTGGTCTGATGTTACGCCATTGGCGATGTTCGAGCGTTTTGAAGGGAAAACAATTTTTGACTTGCTGGACTTCTTTACCGCCAACATTCTGCTCCCCTTGTCGGGCTTGCTGACGGCCATTTTTGTGGGCTGGTTTGTGGCGAAGGAGTCACTGAAAGCCGATCTGGACCTGAGCGATGGTACATTCGCGTTGTGGCTGACTTTGTTGCGCTTCGCGACCCCAGTAGCGGTAGTGATTGTGTTTATTTATAACCTGCTGGCTTAAAGCAGCGAAAAAAAAGCCCGGCAGGCAGTGATGCTCTCCGGGCTTTTTTTATGGGCGGCAGTTAGTCTTCTTCGTAATCTGTTGCGGTCCGCAAAGCTTGCAGGTGGGGCTTGATGGCTTCGATATCGGCAGAGGGTATCTCAGTGGCTTGTTGCATTTGGCTTAAAGAGGTTTTTACTGAATCCCGCATCAGTGCTTTTTGCTCAGCAGTTATATGAGGATTTTTCTCGACCTCAGCCAGCATGTTCTCCATTTCCTCCCTGAACTTCGGGCTCTGGTTCGATATTTCGAGCGCTATCCAGGCGCCGTAGATACGGTCGCCTGTGGCTGCCCACTCTGATATGTCGCTGAAGCCATTGTCCTGAACAAGGTTCTCCAGGCGGTCGTACACCTCCTCGCCTTCGAACTCTGCAATGGAGGAGGACAATATCCGGGAAAGATCAGAGGCTCTGGTGTTTTGCTGGTCAACCAGCTCCTCAAACTCCGATTCCATAGCCTGGACTTTTTCCAGCGTCGTGATGAAAGCGCGGATTGTATTGTCAGTAAGCTTCTCTGCGTGAGCGCTGAATGACATGAGGGATAATATCAGCGCCAGCACGACACTCAGCTGACGTGCATGGGAGTAGTGAAAGTGAGGGGGGATTATGTTCATCGGGCTCTCCTTGTCAGCCTGTTTCCGGGTCCATCTGTCCGGAAGTTTTTTAATCGTAAGTCCAGAATAACCAAAATACCAAGTATCTGCGTCCTGTTATGAATCTCTGGTGTGACAAATTCGTGAAGTTTTCGCGTTAGACTGAGAACAGGAGTCCCAGCATGACGGGCTTCTTTATTGTGCCGCCAGACAAATGAGCCAGAGCATCATGACACGAACAATACTGATTGTTGAAGACAACCCCGGAATAGGCGAGTTGGTTAGTATGCAGGTCAAGGACCTGGATATGGAGCCGGTTCTGGTGGGGCGTGGGGATGATGGCCTTGAGAGGTTTCGTCAGGGTGGTATAGATCTGGTTGTTCTTGATCTGATGCTGCCGGGGCTCGACGGCCTCTCAGTATGCCGGGAAATTCGTGCGATCCCGGGCTATGTTCCAGTGCTCATGCTGACCGCCAAAAGTACAGAGCTGGATCGGGTGCTTGGTCTGGAGATGGGGGCAGATGACTACCTGACCAAGCCTTTCAGCGTGGCTGAGCTTTCCGCCCGGATCAAAGCCTTGTTCCGCCGGGTAGATGCACTTTCTTCCCGCAGTTCCGAGCAGTCAGAAGCTGAAGAGGTGGATGTTGACGGGCTCCGGATAGACCCTGTGCGGCGGCGGGTGCTTGTTCATGGCAAGGAAGCAGAGCTTACGGCCCGTGAGTTCGACCTGCTCTGGCACTTTGCCTGCCACCGGGGGCGTGTATTCAGTCGGGCACAGTTGCTGGATGCGGTGTGGGGGTATAACCATGAGGGCTATGAACACACAGTGAATACTCACATAAACCGCTTGCGCAACAAAATCGAAACCAATCCGGCAGAGCCTCTGTACGTGCAGACGGTCTGGGGTGTTGGTTACCGGTTTATGGACTGATCCATGACACGACCTTTGTTTCAGACACTGTATGCGCGCCTGGCCCTTGGCCTGTTTCTGCTGCTGGTTATTGTTGGCGGGCTGTTTACCGTACTCAGTCTCTACTCCGTACGTGAATACAGTGCAGCCGTGAGCCAGGAGCTTAACCGTGATCTGGCCGGCAACCTGGTTTCAGACCGCAATCTGGTGACCGACGGACGGATCAATCACAGTGAGCTGAAGCGCCTGTTCGATCTGTATATGAGCATCAATCCCAGTATCGAGATATACCTGCTGGATAATGACGGGCGCATTCTTTCCTATTCTGCGAGTCCGGCCAAAATCAAACGTAAGCACGTATCTCTGGAGCCTATTCACAGGTTACTTGAGAACCCGGATGCCTATCCCCTCCAGGGCGATGACCCGCGCAGTCATGACCGTCACAAAGTGTTTTCTGTCACTCAGGTACCTGACGCCAGGAATCCCACGGGTTATCTGTACGTTGTGCTGCGTGGCGAGGAATATGACTTTGCTGAAAGCATGGTACACAGTGATCGCTTGCTGCAGATGGGCGGTGGAGCTCTGGCAATCAGTCTCTTCGTCGGGCTTCTGGCGGGCCTTTTGTTTTTCAGGCTTCTGACACGACGGCTGTCGCGGCTGACGGCCCGTGTGGAGGCTTTTGAGGCGGGGGTAAAGAATGCTACTGACATGGACATTGCGGGCGATGCTGGCGTTCCCGGTGATGATGTAGATTATCTGTCAGCGCGGTTTGATCAGATGGCAGCCCGCATTGCCGGGCAGCTGGTGTTGCTCAAAGATAAAGATCATCAGCGTCGCCAGCTGGTGGCCCAGGTGTCCCATGATTTGCGCACACCGCTGGCTTCGATTCAGGGATATCTGGAAACCCTGGGGATGAAACAGCAGGAGCTGAGCCCTGACGAGCAGCGGCGGTTTCTGAATGTGGCTCTCGCCGAAACCCTTCGGCTCAGCAAGCTGGTCGACGAACTCTTCGAACTGGCTGCCCTGGATGCCCGCGAACGGCAGCCTTTTGCGGAGCCGTTCATGCCGGCGGAATTGCTGCACGATGTAGTGCAAAAGCACAGACCGAAGGCAGAACAGGCAGGTGTTACGCTTAACATCATCAATGTTCAGCCGGCAATGGTGCATGCAGATATCGCGATGACGGAGCGGGTGCTGGATAACCTGATTGGTAACGCCGTGGATCATTCGCCGGCGGGTGCAGAGGTAAAACTGAGCGTGACAGCAGACAGTCGCGGGGTTGAAATCTGCGTTCGGGATGCTGGCGAAGGAATAGGACAGCAAGATATTGATCATGTGTTTGACCCGTTTTATCAGGCGCCGGGTGCCAGTCGCAGTGGGCATGCCGGGCTGGGGCTGGCAATCGCGCGCCGGATGGCAGAGTTGCAGCAGGGCAGGGTTTCCGTAGAAAGCCAGCCTGGCGAGGGCGCAGAGTTCCGTTTCTGGTTGCCGCTGGCTGATTCAACGGCAAAAGAATCCACAGAGTTATAGATTCGTAAGAATTAGAGAACGTTTTGGTGAAGTCACGACGATAGGATGGCTTACGATCTTACTCTCAGGAGAGTTGTTATGAACCGAAAAACATTTGCTGTGGTCGCCGCGCTGTTTATTGCGGCTACCAGTGCCTTCTATGCCGCTGTTGCCTCGGCTGAGAAGACCGGGGTCAGTGCCAGTGAGTATGCGCCATCAGATCCCGGCCTTAAGGTTGCGACCTTTGCTGGCGGCTGTTTCTGGTGCGTTGAAGCAGGTTACGAGAAGATTCCCGGCGTGGTAGAAGCCGTTTCCGGCTATGCCGGAGGAGATGAAACCAGCCCCACCTATCAGCAGGTGGCTTCCGGCAGTACCGGACACACCGAAGCTGTACAGGTTTACTACGATCCGAAAGAAATTACATACGAAGGCTTGCTGCAGGGCCTTTGGAGAATAATGAACCCGACAGATGCCAACGGCCAGTTTGTTGACCGTGGCAGGCAATATCGCCCGGCGATTTTCTACCATAATGACGAGCAGAAGCGTCTGGCAGAAGTGGCGAAAAAAGAGCTGCAGGCGTCAGGTCTTTATGAGAAGCCGGTAACCATCGAGGTCACCCCCTTCAAGACCTTTTATGCCGCAGAGAAGTACCACCAGGATTACTACAAAAAGAATCCTGTACGCTACAAGTTTTACACCCATAACTCTGGCCGTTACCAGTTCATCGAGAAGGTTTATGGTGAGAACTATGAGCTTGATTTCAGCCAGTTCAAGCCAGATGGCATGACTTCGGATGCTATGGAAATGGGTTCCGGGGATGGCCATGCCGGCGCCAGCGGATTTGATCCGGAAACCTTTGTCAAGCCGGATTCAGAAACCCTGAAGCAGCAACTGACCAGTACTCAGTATGAGGTGAGCCAGAATGATGGCACCGAGCGGGCCTTCAGCAACCCGTACTGGGACAACAAGCGCCCCGGAATATATGTGGATATTGTTTCAGGCGAACCGCTGTTCTCCTCACGGGACAAGTATAAATCCGGTACCGGCTGGCCCAGTTTTACCCGCCCGTTGAGCTCTGACATGGTGGTGGAGAAAGAAGATCGCAGTTTTTTCATGACACGAACTGAAATACGCAGCCGTTATGCCGATTCACACCTGGGGCATCTGTTCAATGATGGCCCGGCACCTACTGGCTTGCGTTACTGCATGAACTCGGCGGCCATGAAGTTCATCCCCCTGGAAGACATGGCGGATGCCGGGTACGGTGACTGGATCGCGGAAGTGGAAGCTTCGGAGTAAAGGCAAAGCCTGAAGCCGTCCTCAAACCCACAGGTCGCCAACCGGTGTTTGCGGGCTGAAGTGGTGAAGTATCTGTGCCTGAAGTAACTCTGCAGTAGCAATGGCATCAATCAGGGCGTTATGGGCAGCATAGTGAGGCAGCCCATAACGTTTTCTGCTGTCAGCCAGACGAATGGATACAGACTTTTTCCCCATCAGACTCTGCAGGAATGACGGGTGTCTGCCCGGGTGCAGGTGTGCCTCAATGGCCATGGTGTCTATCACCGGAAAGCGAATGCCCTCACCAAGACGCCACTGCAACGCCACATTCAGGAAACGTCGTTCGATATTCCTGAAGTGCACCACTGGAATGTGGCCGTTCAGGCAGGCAAACACCTCCTCAAGTATTTCTGACAGGTCCGGAGCTTCATCAATATCGGCATGAGTGATGCCGTGAAAGGTAACGGATGTCTGGTGTAACGGCAGTCGTGGCCGAACCACCCAGTGCTTCGCCTTGCCAAGCAGTATGGAATCCAGCGTGAAAGGCACCAGCCCTATGCTGACAATGGAGTGCGCCTCTGCGTCCAGGCCGGTGGTCTCAAAGTCGAGCGCTACCATGGGAACCTCGGAGACAGGTGTTTTCGGAGAAGGGCAGCCGGCTTCGTAAAAGTGTTTCAGTACCGGAGTTTTGGTGTGTCTGGCCAGGGCCTGGTACTGCTCTGGCCACGGCAGGCGTTTGATTGCATCGGGCACAGGGTGGTGCTCAGACATTCCGGGTCACCTGGGTGTTGTAACGGAACCGCAGAAACTTCTGGGCATTGCTCACAACCTGGAAAGCATCTTTGAGATGGCTACGCTCAAACGGTGACAGATCTTCTGGCCGCACGTTGTTGTCTGGCTCTTCACCTGCTTCGATAGACAGTGCCTGATGGCGGATACGGACAATCGAGATGAATTCCAGTGCGTCTCTCAGGTTGCCCAGATCATCTTCAACAATAAGTTTGGTTTTGCTGATGCTCTTCAGGCGTTCGAAGGAGTTCTGTGCCAGGGAACCACAGGCCAGAGAGTGAATCCGGATCAGGTCAGACAGCGGTGCTGTCCCCCGTCGCTTCAGGTTGAAGGTTTTCTGGTGCTTGCCATCTTCCTCAAGCACGAATGTGCGGAAAAACCCGAGAGGCGGCGTCCGGTTGAGTGCGTTACGCGCCATCATGGTCAGGAAGCGCTGGCTGTTGCTGGCTTTGTCTGCGACCAGGGCTTTGAGCTCCTCTGCAAACTCCGTGCGGCCATAAATACCATCAAGATCAAAGAAGATATTGCTGTTCAGGAGAGCTTCCGCTTTCGGGTTTTCAATCCAGTCGGTGAAGTAGTTCCGCCATACCTTCAATGGCTGGCGCCATTTCGGGTTGGTGGCCATGATATCCCCGGTGCAGTAGGTGTAGCCGCACTCTGCCAGGCCGTCGGAAACAAATTTCGCCAGTGCCAGGAAGTAGGCATCGTGCTCTTCCGGTACAAATCTGTCATCCAGAATCATGGCGTTGTCCTGATCCGTTACGACCAGCTGTTCGTCCCGGGCCATAGAGCCAAGAGCCATAAAACAGTAAGGCACGGGTGGCGGGCCCAGTTTTTCCTCGCCAAGCTCCAGAAGCCGCTGTGTGAAGCTGCGGCCAATGCCGGCCATGGCGCTGCCTATCATGTGCGAGTTGGCGTCTTCGTTGACCATACGAACGAAGCTGTCGCGAACGTCGTGGCTGATTTTCTTCAGGCCTTTTACATTCTGCTGATGGTAGATGTTGCTCACCAGATACAGGCTGCTTTGGCTTTCATATTTCACAATGTCCGCAAGCGCAACCACGCCCCGGACTTCATGGCCGTCCATCACAGGAAGGTGGTGTACATTGTTGTGCAGCATGGTGAGCATGGCTTCGAAAATATAGCTGCTGGCACGTATGGTTATCAGCCCTTCAGACATGATTTCGCTGACAGGTGTCTCGGAGGGCAGAGCTTCAGTCACTGCCCGGGTGCGAAGATCACGGTCGGTAATAATTCCTGCCGGACGTGCGTTCTCGCCTTCACCATCCATCAGCAAGAGCGCGGACACACCGTTATCTGTCATGATGCGTGCGGCTTCCTGCAGCCGCACGGTTGTCGGTGCAGAAATCGTTTTTCTGGAAATCAGGCGGGTAACGCGGGATGTCATCAGTTCGTTGGATTTTTCCCTGCGTGACAGTGCCGAGCGTAACCGGCTGCGATCTTCAATCTCCACAAAGTCCGCAAAGTTTTCGTCGTTTTCAAATAAATAATGAAAGGTATCCGCTGGAATACGGTAAAGCAGGCTGTCTTCCAGTGCCTTTGCAGGAAACCGCACCTTGCGGTGCATGAGCAGGCCAAACTGGCCGAAGATCTCGCCTTCACCTATGCGGTTGTACAGTTCGCCGGAGCGCCGGAAGATTTCCACTGCGCCGCTGCGCACGTAATACATATAGGCACTGGCTTGTCCGGCTTCGAGTATCTGGGTTCCCGCCCGTACATAACTGATTTCAATGCTGGTCGTGAGCTGATTGACCAGCTCCTCCGGCATGTCGTCAAATGGCGAATGCTGGACAAGATGGTTACGGATGTCGATCAGTTCAGCCTGCATGCTGTCTCCAGTTGGAATAGAAATGGCCCTGGCAAAACTATAGCAGAAACCTGCGGTTGGGCGGCGGAGCCCGCGCAGAAAGGTAGTGCTGCAGCAGCCCTCTGCTGAAGCCCTGTCAGGTGTTTTGCTTTAGGGTACAGCCTCCGGTTAGCATTCGTGTCTGGTTTTCAGGGAGACACCCCAACATCATGCATACTCTGGTTCTTGGTGGCATCCGTTCGGGAAAAACCGCGCTTGCGGAGCGCCTGGTATCTGACACAGATAACTCAGTCGTATACCTGGCAACAGCAACTGCGGGGGATGACGAGATGCGGCTGCGCATCAAGCGTCACCAGCAGCAGCGTCCCGCTGACTGGGGGCTGGAAGAAGAGCCTCTTGCGCTGGGGCAGGTGCTGACACGCTATGGACAACAAAAGGCTGCACCTTGCCTCCTGGTGGATTGCATGAGCCTGTGGTTGAGTAACCTGCTGCACGCAGGTGACGACATCTTTGCCCGGGAACGGGAGGCGTTTCTGAAGCAGGTGAGCTGTTACCCTGGCGAACTTGTGATCGTCAGCAACGAAGTAGGGCTTGGCATTATCGGAATGGACCCGCTTACACGCCGTTTTGCGGATGAGCTGGGGTGGATGAACCAGGCGCTGGCGACACGGTGCGACAGGGTGATCATGAGTGTTGCCGGGTTGCCCATGGTTCTGAAGCCGTGAAAACAGGGGCGGCTTAACAGGCTCCGTGCGCTACAAGGCTTTGAAATACCCCGTAATTCGAGACATCAACCTGAATCCTGCTACGGCAGGCATAGGGTGTGGTCAGGCCTGAGAACGCGTGTTCCAGCGGGATGTTCATGGTGTCAGCAACGATCATTCGTATGGTGCCGCCATGGCAAACGATCAGTACATGCTGCCCTGCCAGCTCTTGTTGCCAGTGGTGCCAGCTTTCAATAACGCGCCGGTTGAAGTCCACGACCTGTTCACCACCCGGAGGTGTGTTGTTCACCGGATCGGCCCAGAACCGGCTTAGCCTTTCTCCATCGCTCGCCATTACATTTTCAGCGGTGCGTCCTTCCCACTCTCCGAAGTTAAGCTCTCGCAGGCGCTCATCCTTGTGCAGGGGGATTCCGTAGTGGCCGGCCAGTTCCCGGGCAAAGTGAATGCAACGCAGCATGGGGGAGGTGACAATTGCATCCCAGGCATCGGTTTTGGTAATGGCAGCACGCATCTGCTGCCAGCCGGCTTCGCTCAGCGGGTCGTCTTTGCTGCCGCGATACATGGGCCCGCCCTCGGGTTCCCCGTGGCGGATGAGGTCGAATACTGTTGTGCTATCCATTGTTTTTGTACTATTCATTGCTCTTCTTTTTTACTGACGCCGGCGTCTGCAAAGCTGGCCATGTCGTTGTGCAGATTGCAGGCCAGCCTGAGCAAGGGAACTGCGACCGCTGCACCGCTACCTTCACCAAGGCGCATTCCCAGGTCAAGCAGTGGTTCGGCGTTCAGGGCATCAAGAACGGCCTGGTGGCCAGGTTCTGCAGAACGGTGGGCGAACAGGAGCCAGGGGCGGATGTCGGGCTGCTGGCTGACGGCAATCAGTGCTGCAACCGACACAATATAACCATCAATCAATACCGGAATGGACCGTGCTGCACACCCGGCAATGGCGCCTGCCAGAGCCGCAATCTCAAAACCACCGAAGGCTTTGAGAACGGCCATCGCATCCTCTCCTTTATCGTCGTTATCGTGGCGCTGGAGCGCACTGATAATAACTTCGGCCTTGTGGCGAACGCCGGCGACATCCATGCCGGTGCCGGGCCCCGCCAGCTTCATGGGGTTCTTGTTCATCAGTGCACACGCAATGGCCGTTGCCGAGGTGGTATTGCCTATGCCCATTTCCCCGCCAATAAACAGCTGGCAACCTTTGTCAGCTGCCCGCTGAGCCGCAGCATCTCCGTGATTCAGGGCTTCGGACACCTGCTGGGTGCTCATGGCATCGGTTGCCGAAAAATTACGTGTGCAAGGGGCTATGCGGGCGTCAATAACGCCAGGCAAGTCGGGAGCAACATCCGATACAGTGCCAAGGTTCACAACCTCCAGTTCCGCATCCAGGGATTTGGCCAATACGCTTATTGCTGCGCCCCCGTGGGCAAAGTTGGCAATCATCTGGGCAGTAACTGCTTGTGGGTAAGCGGAAATTCCTTCTTCACAAATACCGTGATCACCTGCAAACACGCTGATCTGGACACGACTCAGCCCGGGCTTTTCCGTGCCCTGCAGGCCTGCAAGCTGAACGGCAACCGTTTCCAGCCTGCCCAGGGAGCCTGCTGGTTTGGTCAGCACGCTTTGTCTTTGTGCTGCCAGCTCAAAAAAATGGGCTTCGGGTTGCCGGGGAGGGGTGGTCCAACTGCAGGGAAAAGACATTGCACATACCTTCATACATCAACAGACCGGAACTCAGGATCTGATTGCGGAGAGTGGAGCTCGAATTCAATATAAGGCGGGATCATACTCTGGCTGGTTGCAATCAGGTAGGCTTGAGGGCATCACTTTTTATCTGGTCTGGAAATTCCTGTGTTGCTATTTGCTCCGCTCATCGTGTGTGTGTCTGCTCTTGCCCTTGATTATCTGCTAGGTGAGCCCCGGCGCCTGCACCCGGTTGTCGGGTTTGGGCGATTAGCCACTGCTTTGGAAAAAAGGTTCAATACTGCACCTGGCATGCCTCTACGCGCCCTTTTTTCGGGGATGCTGGCCGTTCTGTTGGCCACAGTGCCCATGCTGGCCCTGACCATCTGGGCTTCTGTGCGGCTGGATGGGCTGCTGTTGATGCTGGTACAGGCGGTAGCGCTCTGGCTCGCTATTTCGCTCCGTGGGCTGTCTGAACACGGAAGGGCGGTGGCTGCACCGCTGGCTGCAGGTAACCTTGAAAGCGCCCGTGAGCAGGTCAGTCGCATTGTCAGCCGAAAGGCCAGTGAGCTTGACGGGCGCGGTGTGGCGGCTGCTGCCACGGAATCCATGCTGGAAAACGGAGCTGATGCCGTCTTTGCCAGTTTATTCTGGTTTCTGGTTGCAGGTATTCCCGGCGTGGTGATGCACCGGATGGTAAATACCCTGGATGCCATGTGGGGCTATCGCAACCCGCGGTTCCTGTATTTCGGCCGTGCTGCTGCGCGGCTGGACGATCTTATGGGTTGGGTTCCCGCGCGGCTGACAGCACTTACCTATACGTTGTCAGGGAATCGCAGGCTCGCCTGGCAGTGTTGGCGAAAGCAGGCGCCACAATGGGACAGCCCCAATGCAGGGCCTGTTATGGCGGCGGGGGCGGGGGCCCTGAATGTCCGGCTGGGAGGGCCGTCGCCGTATCCCTCTGGTGTTAAACAACGCCCGACTCTGGGCGGCACCCAGGAGGCGAATTCAACAAGTATTGAAGCTGCGATCACACTGGTCAGGCATGGGGTCTGTCTCTGGCTTGCGGTTGTCTGGGCGGTCACAACACTTATCTTTGTAGTG
>Ga0209345_10000588_pt1 | contig 46067 bp, 40 predicted proteins | sample Cruoilmetagenom7_FD_187294 | JGI IMG/M metagenome (GOLD analysis project Ga0209345, IMG submission 187294) | Oil polluted marine microbial communities from Coal Oil Point, Santa Barbara, California, USA - Sample 7 (SPAdes) (version 2) | ecosystem: Environmental > Aquatic > Marine > Oil seeps ...
GCCATTTCATTGCCGCTATCGGTTTCGGCAAGCGCAATCCAGATTTTCATATCGGTATCCTTTCAAAAATAGAGAGAAAAGGGCTGCCCATTAAAGCAGCCAAAAAGATCAGCGCAATTCGCCACGCATAAGGGCTTCAACGCGATTCAAATAGTCGCGGCTTTCGGCTCCCCAGAATTCGCGAGATGAAATCGCGGCGGGATGCGCCTCTGCCTCCTCAGGGGTCATTGTGAAATCCACCAGCTCGTAAATACGACAAGGCAAAAACACATCAACCCCGCGCCCTGCCCCGGCACGGTCGTGGCTAAAGAACCAAAACCGCCCCTTGGTGGTTTCATCGGTCGGCTTGAATCGCTCCCACATCAGTGGGCTGTCCAGCCCACCGGAATAAGAAACGCCACCATAACGGCCAATGGAAAAGCTGCCGCCTTTTGTTGTTTGCATACCGTCGCCAGTATCATTGCAAAACCGCTTCAAGGTTCCATCTGGCAAGCGCAGGAAATCCCCAACGCGCGGCTTTCCCATGCGGGCATTCCAGTTGGTTAGAATTTCGGTGGCGATTAGTTGGTTTTCATCATCAAGGTGACTGTTGTCTTCGGGAACTTCAACCAAACCAACTGTGATAAAATGTCTTCTTATTGCAATCCGACACCCATGCTCGGACGGGTGGGAATAGGAAACACGCGGACCATCAGCGCCTGAAAGCCGATAGCGCCATTGATCGCCCTTCCCTCCCACGAACCAGTATTCACAATCTACCGGAATACCAAACGCCCCGGGAACGGACATCGTGGTCACGCCCTCGTTGTTCGTGATTGTTTCAAGTTCTTTAAAAATATCAACATTAGCCATTTGCGGCACTCCTTACTGTCTAGTTTTAAGCGAAGCGCTTTAGCGCGCTCGTCTCTAAAACCTGACCCACTGGCGAAGTGCCGGAGGTAGCAACTGCAAGGAAAATCGGCGGGGAATGGGTGCGGACAGGCGGCGCAGCCGACCACACGGCACCGTCTATTTTCCTTGCGGGCGCGAGAACCAGCGGTTCTTAGCAATGTATTATGGTGGCAGGTCACGCCCTACACGTGGGCAGAGCCGAAACCGCGGCCTTTATCTACTTGTCCTGTCTGAGAGGATAGGCCCCTCATCACAGTATAGGTCTCAATTGGTGAAGAGCGTTAGAATGGGCGACGCGCCAGATGTCGTTAACGCGAAGATGGCCACGCCTTCACTAAGCACCCCCCAAATTACGCCGTCACCTCGACATAGCCACGGCGACGTTTCTGTTTATCGAGTTTCAGGAGTGCCGCAGCGGCTTGGTATTCATCCTTATAGGTCACCATCATCCCTCGCCCTTTGGTACCAATGCGTCCCCAGTTGCGTAGCACCGACATTTCGCCAAAAAGTGTGGGCTGAACTTCGATCCCATAGAACCGAGCCATATTGCGCTCCGGATCGACATGGATCAAATTGACTGCAGTGACTTCTAGCGAATGCATAATAAGACTATCGCTTCACGTCGCCAATCTGTCCAATGACATTCCTGAATCATTGCGCCTCAAAAGATTCCTATCCGTGATAGGCGTCATCGCAAAGTTTATTCGAAATGCCACTTAGTTTGAAGTCTGCAAGCCACGGTTTTGGATTTACGCCCAGATAGATTGAGATTGGTCGGGGCAAATCTCCAATGCGGCATAAGGAAGTATTATGCAATGCTTTGGTATTGCAGGTTAGCTACGCCCAAGCCAATGGACACTAAGATTTCTCATAAAAGGCCCCCCTGCCCTTCCCGTACAGTTGCAAGTGTCCCTGAGACACGAGCTTTGTCAGGCGCGCCCGAACCGTGGGTCGAAGTAGGCCTGTTAGCTCTTGGGCTAGACTCGTTGTGATTTGCCCATGCTCGTCTACATAGTGTAGGATTTGCAGGCTTTCTTTCGGAAGCCCTTTCGTATTCGGTCGTGATTGTTGCTCTAGCTTCACGCTCAAATGGTCTTTTTGTCGTTTTAGAGATGTGAGAAAAAATCGCAGCCAAGGAAGCCAGTCTGGGTTCTCCCTTTCCAGGGTTGTTTGCGTGCGGCGCAAGGAAAGGTAGTAGCCTTCCTTGTTCTTCTCGATCACGCTTTCCAGCGAGGCATAGGGAATATAAGTGTATCCCGTTTTTAGCAAAATCAGCGAGGTTAGAATTCTGGACAAACGCCCGTTTCCATCTTGGAATGGGTGAATAGCCAAAAAGACAACCGTGAATATACCCACAACAAGAAGCGGGTGCAGGCTTTTATCTTCCAGCACTTCGCGGGTCCAATGTAAGAGTTCCTGCATTTTGCGAGGCGTATCAAAAGGGCCGGTGGTTTCGAAAATTACGCCCAGGCTTTTCCCGTCTGGATCAAAAGCTTCAACTGAGTTGGCAAACTTTTTGAATTCACCTCGATGCCGCTCGTCTTTCTCAGAGTGGCGAAGCAAATCGCGGTGCAACTGTTTTACATAGTTTTCCGAAAGCGCAATATCGTTGTAGCTCTCGAAAATCATATCCATTGCCTGCGCGTATCCGGCCACCTCTTGCTCATCTCGCGAGGTAAAGGACTGCGTGGAAAGCCCCTGCATAAGCTTTTCCACCTCACGGTCGGATAGCTTCGCGCCTTCGATCCGCGTGGAAGATCCGATACTTTCAATCGTCGCCACATGGCGCAAAGAATGCAGGCGCTCGGGAGAGAGCGTTTTCAAAACCTTCCAACTGCCCTTGAATTCATCAATTTCAGCGATAAGCTTCAGAAGGTCGGGCGTTATATCGAGATGTGAGAGCTTCATGGATATCCAATTATGTATCTAATGTTATCCAATTATATCTGATTATATCCAATTAGTAAATAAACGGATATAGCGGATGACCTGTTGAATTGTAGAACCTTACGTTTCAACTTCAATTTTAATGCGATCTACTTTTGGTAAACTCTCCTGTGCCGCCAAAAGCAACAATCCTTCTAGATGAGTAAGAATGTATTGGGCGATAAAATTATTCGGAGCAGTTAATATTAACTCACTGTCAACAATGCTCTTGAATGTGAGTTTATTATACCAATTTCGGAAAATACTTTCGTCGCTAGCCCGCAATATTTGACATGTTTTACGCCAACCAGAACGATCTCCCGTTAAAGGAATATTACTCTCAGGAGGTTTTTTGCCAAAGTCGACTTTTACAACTTTGACCGCACTGTGCGGATAAAGCGTTGACATCCGCTCAACAAAATCCGGGCCGACCAATGTCCAATGCGGTTCAGAGAGGTTAACTATTTCGCGATAGTTTAACCGGTATGCTGCCACCCTGCCCCGCACTCCATGCCGCACTTTTACCAAAATCCCAGCTTCTAATAGCCGCTTCATTTCTCGTTTTACGGTTCGTTGATCAACAGACCACATTTTGGCTATATCACGTTGTCCAACCGTAACTTCATCGCGAAACCAATTGTAGCGAGCGGTAACGAGCGCAATAAGGCGCGTCATCGACGTTTGAAGAGATGGCTTGCCAGCAAGTCCCAAAACACTCATAGCTGTAATGAGGTCATACTTAATGGATCCAGCATTCGGACCTGTTAGTTTTTTAGCATCCATATTACTACCCGATTTCTAGCGATCTGCTCTTGTGGCTGATTCTGCTTATGAAGTGATATGAATGAAAATCCCGTAATTTGTCAATAACTATTATTTAGCGGGTATTTCCTTCTAAATATGAGTAATAAGGTTAATAGGTTATAGGGGACATACTGCTGTCACCATAATGCGCTCTCTCTGTCACCCTATTTGTAGTGTTATTGAATTATGTGTCACCATAATGTGGTGCTGAAAGAATAAATATCGTGTTTTTCGAATCAGTGGGGTGAAAAACCCGAAATTGGGAAATTTAAGAATTGAAATATTCTGAAATCGCGCTATTCATTGTTTACCTCTATTTAAAGCGAGATTCAATATGCGAGACCATTCCCACCTACAAGCGATGAACGATCGTAGTCTAGAACAACAAACCGCCGTTCGTAAGGCTACATTCTCGCCGGGGGAAGAAAAGTATCTACGGCCATTCTCAATTTGGGAAATCAGCCAATTTATGTTTGGCGTGCCCGCAGATACATTGCGGAAAAAGCTTGCAGACGACCCTACCCTTCCACAAGGGGACGTTGAAGAAGATGGCAGGCAGCGCTGGTTTACCCTCAGTGAAATCAATGAACTTCGGCGACGGATAAAGTTTCGGGGAAAAAGATTGCTTCCCGAGCGCCCCACGGGCAGAGCCATGCGTGTAGCTGTTTCAAACTTCAAAGGTGGTGTAGGTAAAACAGTGGTCGCCCAACATTTGGCCAATGCCGCGGCCCTGGATGGATTTAGAGTGCTCGTGGTGGATTTTGATCCACAAGCGACCCTCACTCATTCGATGGGTCTCGTTGATGTTAAGGAATGGAATACGGTTTGGGGGATCATGTGCCGCGACTTATGTAAAGAGTCGGACCGTATTATGGCGACCTATGATGACCCTGATGACTGCCCCTACCCTGCCAGTGATGAACTTCCGGATGATGTTCAATCCATCGGATCCCAGCGCGTTCAAGATTTTATACAGAAAACCTGCTGGCCAACGATTGATATAATTCCTTCTTGTGCTAATGCCGCCTTTGTTGAATTTGCTTCGGCGCAATACCGCGCGTTGCATCAGGCGTGGAGCTTCTTTGGATGTATGGCTCGATATCTGGATGAATTACCGGAAGACCAATACGATATCATCATTTTTGATTGTCCGCCTGCAATTGGGTATCAGTCTTTGAACGCGGCCTTTGCCGCAGATATATTGTATGTCCCCTCCGGCCCTGGCTATTGGGAATATGACAGTACAACCAGTTTTCTGGGTCAGCTTGGAGATGCGCTTGAGGATATCTCTTCTGGTTTTAAGGGGCTGTCTGAGGATGCAGGGATAGATTTGCCAAAGCAATTTTTGGATGTCCGACTGCTTATGACACGATACGAGGCGTCTAACCCGCTCCATATTGCAATGATGGACGCATTCAAAAATGTTTTCAGCGCAGACGTTTGCGAAAGCCCGGTAGAAATGACGCGCGCGGTCGAGCAGTCGGGGCGGTTTCAGAATTCTGTATATGAACAAGATTACCGCCATATGACCCGAGAAACGTGGAAACGTGCGCGCCAGTCTTTTGACCGCGCGTATGCCGAATTTATCGAAGTTGTGATGGCTTCTTGGAAAAACAACGCGGATTTGATGGAGGGTAAGAAATGAGTTCTAAAAATAAATTCGGCTTCGATGCTCTGGAAACAAAATCACCAGAGAAATCTAAGCGCCGCACACCGGGACCAATGGGTATGGCCGTTCGCGAAGCGGCCGCAAGCCTTCAGGATTCTACCGATGCAAAGGTAGAGCAGCGGAGAAAGAATGCGAGTGATGCAAAAGAGTACCGGGCCGCAATTGAGGAAGGGCGTGTGCTGGAGATGTTGGATATATCCAAGATTTCGACTGATGATCTGCCGCGAGACCGTCTTGCACTTGATGATGTAGCGCGCTCGGACGAAATGGATGAGCTTGTTGAGTCCATCCGAAATCGGGGCCAAAGGGAGCCGATAGAAGTATACCGCAATTATAGTGGAGTTATCCAACTAAAGAAGGGCTGGCGCAGATTAACAGCGCTTCGCCAATTGTTTGAGCAAACGAGAGATGATCAGTTCTCGAAGGTTTCTGCCAGGGTCGCTGATACGAGTTCGGATCGTTTGGACCTTTATATTGATATGGTCGAGGAAAATATAATTCGCGAAGATCTAACCTTCGCTGAAATGGCGAGCCTCGCGATTGTTGCTTCTGCAGATTTCGAAGGCACTGATGCCGAGAGCATGGTGAACACTTTGTACAGCTCCCTACACAAGATGAAGCGTTCTTACATTCGCTCGTTCGTATTTTTGTTGCAAGAGTTGGGGGCGGCTCTCCAATGGCCTAAAGCCGTATCACGGAACTTGGGGGTGGATGTAGCCCGGAAGCTTAAGTCTGGTGAGTCTGGTGAGCTAGTGTCAATGTTGATGGGAGCTAAAAGTGCCGATGAGCAATCCAGTCTGCTCATGAAGTTTATTGCTACCGATGGCCAAAAAGTTAAGGCACAGCCGAGAGTACCTAAAGAAAAGTTTGAATTTCATGTTGGAAAAACAAAGGTAACTGCGCGAAGTGGGGAGTGTCGTATTGTAGATGGTGTTGATTACGCCCAACTTCCAAAAGATCAATTGGAAAAGGCTATTTGCGCCTTCAAAGACGCACTGAAAGACTAAGGTAACCCGCGGGTTACATCCGTTCGCGAGTGGAGTAACCCATGGGTTACTCCGTGAGTGCCCTAAGCAATAGCACTGACTTCGGTGAAGAACACTCTGGAAGGGCAGGGGGCCTTGCGGCGCTCGGAAGAGGGCGGGCGCTCAACGCGGTATTATTTTAGCCTATAAGGTCGGTCGCGGGGTTATCCTTGAGCTCTACATCATCGTAATATTTTTGAGCCTGCGCGGCGGAGCGGTGGAGGCTGAGGCGCATGGCGGCCTGAATGGGCGTTCCTTGCAGGGCGGCCTCGGTGAGGAAGCCAGAGCGCAGCCCGTGGGGGGAGGCAAAGGTTTCGGGGTAGCCGGCCTTAACGAGCAGCCGCTTGAGGATTTGCCGGATGGCATCGGGGTGCAGGGGGCGGCCCAGCACAGTGCCGGATTTGGAGATCGGGCGGAACAGCGGGCCTTTGGTGAGGCGGCTGGCGGTAAGCCAGTCTCGCAAAGCTTGGGCAGCGCGGCCCTTCAGGAGTAGTTTAGGCGTGGCTCCCTTGGTGGTGGTTTTAGTCTCCAACAGTCGAATGTGGATCAGGTCGTCCTCAAAAGTGATGTCTTCAACATGCAACCCGGTGATTTCAGAGCGGCGACGACCACCAGAGGCCCAGCCCAGCATAAGAATGGCGCGGTCGCGAGTGCCGCGCAAGCTTGGCGGACAACTGGCCAGCAACGTCTCCAATACCTCCAGCGTGATCGGGTTGTTTGATTTCGGGGCAGGGGGCCTGGCCGCGGCACGGCGGGCTTTGGCGCGCGCCTGACGCAGCAGCGGGGCTTCAAACGGCGAAGACAAGTTGCGCATACGATGAAACGCCGCCCAGCTGGCAATGCGACGGTCCAGCGTGGCGGGTGCAGGGCATTTCAGGGATTTGCGCAGGCCTTTGGCGATGAGCGTTTCGGCAACGTTTCGCGCCGCGTCCTGCGCCTCCAGATCTCGGGCATGATCGAGGATAAAGCGGAGAGCGACCTCCTCAGTCTCTGGCCAGTCCAGCGGGGTGCCTTTCCAGGCTTCTATGTAGATCAGGTCGCGCTCATAGGCGCGCAGGGTGTTTTCAGGGGTGCCGCGGGTGTAGAGGTCGAGCAGGGCGGTCTCGTCTTGCAGGGACAGGTTCGGGGCTTTGATCAGCTGGGTCATGGGGCGATTCTAAACTGCTTTCTCCGCCAAAAGCAAGAGACGTGATAAGTGTACCTTATCACATGTAATAACACTGGCAAAAAGATACTTGGGTAGGATGCATTTATTATATATAATGCGCGTTATGAAGTATCAGGATATGTATAGTGGCCGATGACGACGACCTTTGGTTCCTGCCAGGGCCACCAATTGATGAAGCTCCCACTGATCCGCCCTGGGCGCTGGCTGAGCGCGAGTCGTTGTTTGACCCGCGCGAATGGCGACGCGCGGAAGCAGAGCAGGGCAGGGGGCTCGCACGGGCGGCGGCGGCGTTTGCACGGCTGGATGCGCTGAACTCTGCGGGTCATCGCAGTGCCGGATTTGCCAAGCGACTGGCATTGGAAGAGACCTCGGCACTGCTTTGGGCACAAGGGGATTGGGTGTCGATTGAGAAAATCGCGCTTTATGGTTTGCTGCGGGAATCCTCTCTTGTCGATGCGCGCGTGCTCTCCTTGGCGGATTGGGCGCAGCGACGGTTGCTAAGCAAAGGCATGCCCGATGATTTGGCGGACTTCCTAGGGCGGTATCGTGCCGAATTTGATGGGCTTGAAGGCCTTGGTCGACATCCGATCGGGGTTGAGTTTGATGGCTTGGCAGATGACTGGTTCGCCGCACATCGCGCTCTTAAGAACGCCCACCCAATCACGCAAGCCGCCGCACTGTTTGCTGCATGGCGCGCCTTTGGATTATCTGAGCCGGGCGCGGCTGTTGAGGCTGGCGTGGCGGCGATGAAGATTGGCGCCGTTGAGGGCAGGGCGCTGCGGTTTTTGCCTGTGGCCAGCGGCGGACCCATAGGGCAGGGCGGCGCGGTGGCTGACCGGCTGGCGCGTTGGTATAAAGCTGTTGAAAATGCTTGCCTGAAAGCCGAGATGCAACTCGATCAATTGATGCGCTGGCAGAGTAGGGCAGGGCAGGCAACAGCGCACCTGTCTGGGAAAACCCCGCCCTTGCTCATCGCGGCGTTGTTGGCGGCGCCAGCCTTGTCCGCCGGTATGGCGGCCAGCCTCTGCAACTGTGACAAAGCCACCATCCGGCGCAACCTGAATACCTTCCAAAGGCTTGGTCTGATCCGCGAGATTACCGGGCAAGGCCGGTATCGATTTTGGGCGGTGGGGTGAGATATTGGGGACTTCCCGGCGAAGCCAATGCGTATACGTGAGGTAAGGGCTGTTTTTGGACGACTGATCCAAAATGTGCCCGTGGAGGGAAGGGGCTTGCGAATTTGTGTCGTTTGTCCACGGATAGTCGCTAATGCAAATTGAGATAGGATCCGCCTTATATCAAAAACCGGTCAATTTCTGATATACCGGTTGCGGTGCTATCAGAAATTGAGATAAGTGTTCGAGTAACGCAGAAATAGGGGTAATTTTTGAGATATGAATATCGCAGAATTCAAATCTGGACAACTTGAGGATCGATACGAGTATCAGGCTTTCCTACCGGAACCCATTTGTCACGAATGGATTGTGGCGGATCCTGAGCTATCCGAGCTCTTGGGCCGAGCGGACCGTGCACTGGGCGAGTTGAACGCCTTTGCGCAGTTGATCCCCGATATAGAGTTTTTCATCCGCATGTATGTGGCTAAGGAAGCCACACAATCCAGCCGGATCGAAGGGACGCAAACCAATATCGAGGATGCGTTTAAGGATGTCGGCGACCTGAACCCCGAGGCGCGCGACGACTGGGCCGAGGTGCAAAACTATATTAACGCGGTTAACTTTGCGATAGATGCGCTAGAAAAGCTGCCGCTATCGAATCGCTTGCTGCGTCAAACGCATGAGATCCTGATGTCAGGTGTGCGTGGCGAGCTCAAATTGCCAGGGCAGTTTCGAACTAGCCAGAACTGGATCGGCGTCAGTCTGAAAAACGCGGTGTTCGTGCCGCCACATCACGATCATGTCCCCGACCTGATGAGTGATCTTGAGGCATTCCTGCATGCGGACAAGCTGTTTGTGCATCCTTTGGTGCGGATCGCTATCGGGCATTACCAGTTTGAGACGATTCACCCGTTTCTGGACGGAAATGGGCGATTGGGGCGTTTGCTGATATCGCTCTTTCTGGCATCAGAGGGGCTGTTGGTACGACCTGCGCTTTATTTGTCGGACTATTTTGAACGCAATAAGACTGCGTATGTCGATCACTTAATGGCAGTACGCCAAGGCAACCATATGCGGGAATGGCTGGTTTTCTTTCTCCATGGTGTCGAGGAAACAGCTCGTGGATCGGCCGATGTGTTCCGTTCCATTCTAAAGATCAAGGAACGGATCGAGCGTGATGTTCTGCCGCGTTTCAGCGCGCGCCGACAGGATAATGCGCAAGCGCTGATGCGCAACCTCTACGCGCGCCCGGTTGTAGATGTGAATATGGCAGCCGAAATTATTGGAGCCACCACCAACACTGCTTCCGCACTGATAGCAGATATGGTTGACCATGGCGTTTTGTCTGAAGTCACCGGCCAACGCCGCAACCGGTTGTTTGTGTTCCGAGAGTATATTGAGTTGTTCAGAAGATAGGCGCTTCAAAGAGGCTTTGTTGCATGGATCAAGCACTAATTACAGCATGGGGTTCATCGGTTCTGTTGCAAAGTTTTTGATTGCGGATTGCGCCTAACACCCAAATCGGCGTTTCATGCGCTAAACAACTTGGATAGTGAGACCACCGCATGATATCTTTCAAAGGCAGCCACTTTCCTAGAAGTGTGATTTTATTCGCCGTGTATTTCTATCTGCGGTATTCGGTTTCATACCGCGATCTCGAGGAAATCCTCGCCACTGATCGCACTCGAAGCTCAGAAAAGAAAGAGACCCACGAGTAGGTCGTGGCGGATGGATGAGACCTACATCAAAGTGAAAGGCAACTGGAAATTCTTTTACCGCGCGGTCGATAAGTTTGGGGAAACCCTTGATTTCATGCTGTCTGAGCGCAGAAATGCGCCCGCAGCGACGCTGTTCTTTGCCAAAGCCCTTTCAACAAACGGTATTCCAGAAAAAATAGTGATCGATAAAAGCGGCGCGAACACAGCGGGCATTCGAGGGGTAAACAAGATAATAAAACGTTTCGGATATCAGGTGCCAATCACGACGATCCGCTCGAAGTACCTCAACAACATTATCGAACAAGACCACCGCTTTATCAAACGGCGAACAAGGCCAATGTTGGGATTCAAATCCTTCTCATCCGCGTCAGCCACACTGGAGGGCATCGAGGTGACGCACATGATACGCAAGAAGCAGTTCAATTCAAATACCTCTGGGTTCGCGCAATTCGCGGGCCTCGCTGGATAACTGTATCCAATTAACAAGCTAAATGCGGCCTGCTACGAACTTTGCAACAGAACCTTATCGATCCAGTCACGCAGCGCTGTTCCGCCGGTTTCGGCAAAAGCTGCCTGTTGCAGCACCCCATATTTGATCCGCTTCACATCCCAGCCAAAGGTGGTAAAAATGGCCTCTATGCGGCCAGAAAGCCCCTCGCGCACGACACCGTCCAGGCTTTGACGGTTATAATCAATAACCCACCACGTATTGCGCAGCTCATGCTTCCAGCCCTCTTGCAGGCATTCATAGATGTTGCCTTCATCCATTTCTGCGTCGCCCACCAACGCCACCATGCGCCCGTCGGCAAGGTTGTTCGCCCATGGTTTTGCGGCCAGATAATCCTGCACAATCGAAGCAAACGCCGTCACGGCAACGCCCAACCCTACCGAGCCGGTGGAAAAGTCCACATCGGTGCTATCTTTGGTCCGACTGGGGTAGGATTGCGCCCCGCCGTAAGCCCGAAAGTTCTGTAGGTTTTCGAGGGTCTGGTTACCCATAAGGTACTGGATCGCATTAAAAACCGGTGATGCATGGGGTTTGACCGCCACACGGTCCTGCGGGCGCAGGGTGTGGAAATATAGCGCGGTCATAATTGAAGAAATCGACGCACAAGAGGCCTGATGCCCGCCTACTTTTACCGCAACATCGTCTTTTTTACGTAAATGGTTTGCGTTGTGCACCGTCCAGCAAGACAGCCACAAAAGCCGGTTTTCGATCTGTTTCAGGCGGATAATATCGGCAGGCATAACTGTTTCCTTAGGCTTTTTGCAAGGCTTGGCTGAGGTCGGACAGGATATCATCAACGTTTTCCAGACCAGCCGAGATGCGGACCAAACCCTCAGAGATGCCATGTGCCTCGCGTTCTTCGGGGGCATAGGTAACGTGGGTCATCGACGCCGGATGCTGGATCAAGGTTTCTGCATCCCCAAGGCTAACGGCGCGGGTGATCAGGTTTAGCGCGTTCATCACTTTTTTCCCGGCCTCAAAACCGCCCTTGACCTCAAACGCGATCATACCGCCAAACAGGGCCATTTGGCGGGTGGCCAGATCATGCTGGGCAAAACTGTCCAATCCCGGGTAATTCACCCAATCAACCGCCTCGTGTGCCTCCAGCATTCGCGCGATCTTCAGGGCGTTTTGACTGTGGCGCTCCATGCGTAATTCAAGCGTTTTAAGCCCCCTCAAGATGAGCATGGAATTGAACGGCGCAATCACAGCCCCGGTCATATCTTTCACGCCAATGGTGCGCACCTCGATCATTTCCTCAAGCCGCCCGACCACAATCCCGGCCAACAGGTCGCCATGCCCGCCAAGGTATTTTGTGGCCGAATGCACCACAAAATCCGCGCCCAGCTCTATCGGGCGGGTGATAACCGGCGTGGCATACGTGTTGTCCACAATCACCCGCGCACCATGTTTGTGGGTGATCTTTGAAATTGCCGCAATGTCCACAATCCGCATGTTCGGGTTGGCGGGGGTCTCGAAATAAACAAACTTGGTTTTGTCGCTGATTGCTGCCTCCAGGTTGGCAGGATCGGTCATATCAATATGGGTGACCTTGATGCCAAAACGTGGAAACCCGTGGCTAAACAGCGCAAAGGTACAGCCATAAAGCGTGAGGTCGGTAATGATTTCATCACCCGCTTGCAGATAGGTCCAAAACAGGGCCGTAATCGCCCCCATGCCCGATGAAGTGGCAAGCGCAGCCTCGCCGCCCTCAAGATTGGCAATGCGGCGTTCCAGCAAATCAGTGGTCGGGTTGCCTACGCGAGAATAAACAAAACCTTCGCGCTCACCTGTGAAAACTTCGCCACCGGCCTCGGCTGTTTCAAAGGCGTAGGTCGAGGTCAAATGCAACGGCGGGGTCAACGCACCGTGTTCGTCTTGTGGATCATAACCAAAATGAATGGCACGGGTGGCAAGACCTGCGGGCGGGTTGTTGGTTGGGTTTGACATGGTATTCCTTTACAATGCTGTTTGAGAAAGAAGTACACCCTTTCTTAAGGCATTACCTTGCTTTATCCGCCCCAGTATGCCTGTATTGTAGCATATACTGCCAATAAAGGTGCCGATATGGATGAAAAGGACCGCCAAATTCTGCGGGAACTACAAAAGGATGGCCGGATCAGTAATGCAGAGTTGGCCGAGCGGGTAAACCTGTCGCCCTCACCTTGCCTGCGCCGGTTGCGAATTCTGGAAAAAAGCGGTGTGATCGAAGGCTACGCAGCAATCATCAATCAAAAGGCCTATGGCCTGCCGGTGACGGTATTTATACAGATTAAACTCGCACATCATTCGACCAAAGCCGCCCAGGAATTCGAACGCCAGATTCAAGGCATTCACAAGATTATCGATTGTTATATGATGACTGGCGACACAGATTATATGCTACGTGTAGTGGTCCAGAGTTTGGAAGATTATGAAGCTTTTATCCGGGAGCATATCCACCCTATTCCTTCCATCGCCTCGATCAATACCAGCTTTGCTTACGGTGTGGTGAAACAAAGCCGCGTCTTGCCGTAGGAATACTTAACGCGGCCCATGCATGAAAATGTGAGGTTGATACTGCCAAACAGAACAAGTTCAGGAAATGTTCCTCCTTAGCGTCACTCAGCGAACAAACCTTGCGATGACCCCTTATGCTCTGCCTTTTCAAGGTAGCGTGAAAGCGTATTCACAGACTTCCATCCACCAGCGCGCATAATCGCAGCGGGATCGAAACCCTCTTTGAGTAAATTACTATTTCGCAATGCTACGTGTTTTGCTATTTAGTATATTCATTTGGTGTCGGTATTTTGCAACTGTTCTTCTGGCGATTCTAATTCTGTTTTGGGAAAGAAGTTCACAAATGCTCTCGTCTGACAGCGGGTTTTTTGTGCTTTCTTGCTTAATGGCCTCTAGAATGAGTTGTTTAATTTTTTGCGATGAGTGCCCTTTTTCACCGCCCACATTGCCAACGGCCCGGGTCAATAGTGTTTTCATCGGTATTGTTCCAATAGGTGCCGACATAAATTTGTTGGATGTTGCACGGCTTATTGTACTGGGGTGCAGTTTGAGTTCAGCTGCAATTTCACCCAATGTCAGTGGAGACAAACTGTTAGCCTTGTTGTCCAGATACATCCTTTGATGTTGGACGATCACTGCGGCAACCCTAAGAAGGGTCTGCGACCTTTGTGCGATGCAGCGGAGCAACCAATTGGCGTTATTGAACATATCTGTAGCAAAATTCAAATCATGGCCCGCCTGCATCTGGCTCTGCATTTCTTTATAATAGCTGGAATTGAGAAAAATGCGCGGTAGTATTTCATCATTTAGCTCTACCCCCCATCCTTGGGTAACTGTCCCTGTAACAAGAATATCGGGCTGTATGGGCGGCAAAGTGGGCTGCTCAACATCAGCTAGTGGGTGTGACCTGAGTGTTCCCAATACTGACAGGCATGTTTCAGCCAAGGGTATGCTGATTGTCAGGGCGACTGCTAATTTCGGTGCCGCTGCCGGGCCGTTGGTTGTAAGAAAATTCAGCACCTTGCCAAAAAGCGGGCTTAGCAGGTCCTTTTGGTGCAGTTGCAACCGCATATAATCAACCAGGCCGGTGCAAAAGAGCGCTGGAGGGTCAAGGTTCTGAAGTTGCTGACGCATTGCAGCAACATCGAATTCAGATACATCCAGCATCTGAGAGAGTGATCGGTCGGATTCCCGCAGGTAACCATGGTCGTCAAGCATGCCAATCAAGAATATCGCAATTTTTTGATCCTCTGGCGAGATATTCAGATGCGGTAATTGTGCTTGCAGGCGGGTGGCTAGTGCCTCCTCCTGGGCTATATTTGCAACCATATCAAAGGCGCTGGAATTTTGAGCCGTGTGTCCGGCTATTGCCGGCGGGCGTTCTTGTATTTGCTCAAGAAATGGATTTGAGACGAGTTCGTTTTCTATCATTTCACTTAATTCAATCGCGCTCATTTGAAGAATGGCTGACGACTGCTGGAGTTGAGGGGCGAGATATTGCCTTTGGTCAAGTTGTTGTTTGAGGGAATTCATTTCAAGCCACTTTCGTGTGGTGTAAAGCGAGGCTCCATGACAAGCAGGGTGCTGTCAAAATGTGTTCTAATTGGAGACATATTCGTTTTGAGTTATCCTAAACGACTGTTTTTATACATTTTATACTATGGCACAAACATTGCTGTATATTCAATACGACGATTACACATATAGGGAGAAAATTTATGTGGAAGCTAAATTCAGTAATGAAGACAGGTTCGTTAGCGGCTCTTGTTTCGCTCGCATTCGCGAGTGCGCCGATGGCGCAGGAAACGATGAAGGTTGGCGTTGTAGGATTTTTGACAGGAGGCGCCTCGGGGCCGTTCGGGATTCCTGCGCAAAATGCAGCAGAACTGATTATTGACGCCATAAATAACGGAGACCTGCCCGGTGCCTATGCGACGCCAGGAATTGGTGGACTCCAAGTTGAGCCAATTTATGTTGATGAGGCCGGTGGCTCAACAACACAGGTTACAGAGCTGCGTAGGCTGGTTCAGCAGCAGCAGGTTGACGCAGTTGTTGGATATATTTCATCAGGAAGTTGCCTGGCTGTAGCGCCTGTTGCCGAGGAGCTAGAGGTGCTGACAGTGCTGTTTGACTGCGGCACACCGCGTATTTTTGAAGAAGCGAGCTATCGCTATGTGTTTCGTACGGCACCCCATGCCACGATGGATAACGTGGGGGCAGCGCTTTACGCCGCTGGTGCCATGGATGGTGTCAACAATTATGCCGGCCTGAACCAAAACTATGCCTGGGGTCAGGATAGTTGGCGTGATTTCTCGCTAGTGATGCAGCATCTTAATCCGAATGCAAATATTACCAAGGAATTGTTTCCCAAGATCTTTGCTGGTGAATACGGAGCCGAAATATCGGCATTGCTGATCAGCCGTTCTGATGTATTGCATTCGAGTTTCTGGGGCGGCGATCTGGAAAGCTTTATCTTCCAGGCAACCGCGCGCGGGCTTCCCCTGCGTTTGCCAATGATCTTGACCACCGGTGAAACGGTGACATTCCGCTTGGCTGACAAGCTACCCGACGGAACGATTGTCGGGGCGCGTGGTCCCCATGGTGTTCTTGCCAATGAAAGTGAGCTTAACACTTGGTTCCGTGCTGCTTATCAAGAGCGGTTTGGTGAAGCACCAACCTATCCCAGCTATCACATGGCGCAAGGTTTTCTTGGTTTGAAGTCGGCAGCAGATGCGGCAGCAGCAGACGTCGGCGGCACACCCAACACCGAAGAAATCATCGCGGCATTTGAAGGGCTGGAATTCGAGGCCGTAGGCTCAACCGTTAAGATGGCGTTGGCAGGTGGCCATCAGGCGATCTCGGAAACCGCATACGGCACGTTCCGCTACAACACAGATACCGGCATGCCGGAAATTGTTGATGTTGTGCGTTATTCGGCAGAGTGTGTGAACCCACCTGAAGGTCAGACCAGTGTTGAATGGCTTGAAGCTGGGATGCCCGGCGCAATCTGTAACTAATAAATTTGCCGGGGGTCCTCCCCGGCAAATCATTTCGAATTTTTGAAGGGGGCAATGTTTTGCTGACATTGATGGCGATTGTAATCGACGGGTTTGTTTATGCGTCTTGGATTTTTGTGGTGGCTTTGGGGCTAACCTTGATTTTTGGGGTTATGAAAATTCTGAACGTGGCGCATGGGGCATTCTACTCTTTCGGCGCTTACGGAGCGGCGTCTTTGATTGGGTTGTATTCACAGACAGGGTTACCGGTTGCCGGCGAATTCGTGATTATACTTTTGTCGTCAGCAGTCATTGGACTGGTGCTTGGCTATGCTCTTGAACGGGTATTGCTGCGGCCGATGTACGGGCATGACGAGGTTGTTCTTGTTCTGGTGAGCTATGCCGCGTTTTTGATGATGGAAGACGTTTTGCGCCTAATATGGGGATCTGACGCATATTTCGCTTATCAGCCGTTCGTTGCCGTTGGTTTTGTAGAGATCGGAGAATTGATTGTTTCTAATTATGACCTGATGTTGGTCGGATTTGCCATAACACTGGGTGGTGCTGGCTGGTGGCTGCTTAATCATAGTCGCTTTGGCCATATCCTTACAGCGGTGATTCATGACCGCGAGATGGCAACGTCTTTTGGGGTGAATGTGGTTAAGGTTTTTCTGATCACATTTATTCTGGGCGCTATTCTGGGCGCATTGGGCGGCGCTGTTACGGCCCCTAAAGTATCCGTTACCCCGGGCATGGGTGTTGAGGTTATCGTTTTGGCGTTTGCGGTTGTCGCAATTGGTGGCATGGGGTCAATAACTGGCGCGATGATAGGAGCACTGATGGTTGGTCTGGCGCGGGCGGCTGCGGTTCACCTGCTTCCCGAAGTCGAATTATTTGCTATCTACGTCGTTATGGCGGGGGTTTTGGTATTGCGGCCCGAGGGGCTATTTACGCGTGTGCAGGCGAGGAAAATATGATGACGAGCGATCGAACAATTCCCACAATTACAATAGTAGCGGCTCTGGCATTGGTGCTCGGGTTTGTTTTGCCCGAATGGGTGCTGTTTCTCTCCAACGTTGCAATAGGCAAGGCGCTTGTTGTACTGGGGCTACTTTTGCTATGGCGCTGCGGTGTTGTGCCATTTGGCCAAGCGCTATTTTTTGCCGGGGGCGGGTATGGTGTGGGCCTGCTTGGCCACTACTATGGGATAACTGATATTTTCATACTGACGATTGTCGCGGCTGCGGTTGGTGGCGGCCTATCGGCGCTGGCCGGCTTTCTGCTCGCTCGATATCGTGGAATATTCTTTACTATGCTTAGCATGGCATTCTCGATGATCCTTTATGGGGTGCTTGTAAAGACAGAGGCGCTTGGCTCTACCGACGGAATTGGCCTGAAGCGGATTACGGTATTGGGCTGGCAGCCCGAAGAGCAATTTGAACTGGCAATGTATATATATGCGGTTTTGCTCGGGATGATTTGTGCGGTTCTGATGCATGTCTATCTTCAATCGGTTCCCGGGCGGTTATCAGAGCCTATTCGTGGCAATGAGGTTAGGGTCGAATATATGGGCATGTCTGTGCAGCGCTTGATGCACATTAACCTGATAATTGCTGGAATATTCGCGGGGCTTGGTGGTGCGGTCACTGCTTTTTCTGTTGGCCACATTGACCCGGAAATGGCTTATTGGACCACGTCCGGTGGCTTCGTGTTCATCACAATTCTTGCCGGAACCGGGTCTGTGCTTGCACCGTTCTTAGGGGCCGTGATTTTTGAGGTGATCCGTACGCTAGCTTTTTCTTATGTGCCCGATTACTGGCAGATTATTCTAGGCGGCGCTTTACTGTTATCGATATTCTTTTTACCCGGCGGCCTGTGGTCCTTAATTGCGATGGCGAAAGGAGGCAAAAAAAATGGACTCAATTATTGAAATTACTAATCTGGAAAAATCCTTTGGATCGGTTGTGGCTGCACGTGACATCAACCTGAAGGTCTCTGCCGGCCAAGTTATAGGCATTATCGGTGCAAATGGCGCAGGCAAGACAACATTTGTGAATATGGTTACCGGATACCTTAAACCGTCTTCTGGCGAAATTCGCTATCAAGGCAGAGATATAACCGGGTTGGCACCTGAAGAGCTTACCCGAATAGGGTTGACCCGATCATTTCAGATCGCTCAGGTTTTTCCGGCGCTTAACACGAGAGACAATGTTTTGATGGCGGTTGGTGCAACGGATAAATTCCGTGGTCGAACGCGCTTTCTTGAACCGCTTTCAACACCCGAGCGTTATGCAAAAACCGCGCGCATTCTAGAGGAGTATGATCTGGGGTCCCATGCTCTGCAAATTGCTGGCGAATTGCCGCAAGGGCTGCGTAAGCTACTTGATATTGCTATGGCAGTGGCCAGTGAGCCAAGTGTGATATTGCTGGATGAACCGACCAGTGGTGTTTCTGTGAGTGCCAAGTTCGAGACGATGGACAAAATTATCGGCGCGCTCAAGGCAAATGAGATTACAGCGCTGTTTGTCGAACACGATATGGATATTGTGGCGCGCTACGCCGACAGGGTTTTGGCCTTTGTTGATGGTACGATTATTGCTGATGGCACGCCTGACCATGTGTTTTCTGATATACGCGTGCGCGAACTAATTGTTGGTGAAGTGATCGAACGCGCCAAGGCCGATCGGGAGGAAGACAATGCTTGATATACAGGATCTTAACGCTTCCATCGGAGCCACCTCAATCTTGCATGGGGTTTCCTTGCAGGTTGGCACCGGCAGCATGGTTGGACTGATCGGCCGCAATGGCTCCGGCAAAACCACTCTGCTACGCACCATTATGGGCCATGTAGCTGGTCAGGGGAATATTCGGTTCAATGACACTGATCTGCTTACCACCGAGGCATACCACCGAGCGGAGCTCGGGATTGGCTATATGCCCGAAGATCGCAAGCTGGTGCCAGAGTTTTCGGTAACGCAGAATATCCTGTTGCCAACCTGGAGTGTTGATATGCCAGATGCGACAGAACGATTGGAATGGGTCTATGAGCTTATGCCTGAAATTGCCAAATTTTCGCAACGCAAAGCACTTGTATTGTCCGGTGGGCAGCAAAAACTGGTGGCGCTTGGGCGGGCATTGATGGTCGGGCGGAAACTGTTGGCGCTGGATGAACCCTTTGAGGGGCTGGCGCCGGCTCTTGCGCGGCGATTGGGTGAAGTTATGGTTGATCTGAAATCGGAAGGCGTTTCGATGCTCATCTCTGATTCAAGCGAACATCACGTGAACGACCTGTTAGATGATAAATATATTATTGAAAGGGGTTCGATTTTGTAATCTAGCGCTAAAGGTGGCAAAATTTCAGGAAATTCCGAAATCCTTCAACCGTTTATAAAGGTGTGACCGTGAAATTTTAAGATCTTCGGCCACCTTTTTCTTGTTGCTGTTGCGGCTAACCATTGCATTTCGGATCATCTTCTCTTCGAGCTTGGCAATAGCATCTTCTAAGGGAACGTTGCCCGAAGCGGAGTCCATAAATGCGGGCGTCACCGGATCTGGCGTTGGTGTATCTACTAGCGGCTGGTCGGTGAAATTTGCAGCGGTTAACAGATCACCAGATACAAAAATGGCCGCCCGCTCGACCTCATGCTTTAGTTGGCGGACATTTCCCGGCCAGCTTTGGTTGGTTAAGTAGCTGGATGCGCTTTTGTCCAGCTTCAGCTTGGGCCGGGCGTGGCGTTCGGCAAATTCAGTCAAAAAGTAATCCGCAAGTAACTCAATATCCTCAAGTCGGTCACGCAATGGCGGAACCTCAAGAATAACGGGGCTGATCCGATAGAACAGGTCAAGACGAAAGCCCCCTTCTTCCACCATTTCCTGAAGATTATGGTTGGTGGCTGTCACCAGACGAAAGTCTAGGGAGACCGGGTTTTCACCGCCGATCCGCTCCACTTTGTTGTCTTGAAGGACGCGCAATAGCTTGGCCTGAACATCAAGTGGCATGTCACCGATTTCATCCAGAAAAATAGTGCCGGCGTTTGCCTGTTCGAATTTACCGGCATGGCCGCGTTGGTTTGCGCCGGTAAAGGCCCCGGACGCATAGCCAAATAGCTCGCTTTCAACCAGTGATGCGGGCAAGGCAGCTGCATTAACGATAACATGGGGCTTGTTTCTTCGTGGGCTTAGCTGATGAATCGCTTGGGCAACCAACTCCTTACCGGCACCGCTTTCCCCCTGAATCAAAACGGGAACGTCCATAGGTGCAATCTGAATTATTTTCTGTTTAAGGGTATCAATTACCGCGCTTGCGCCGATAATATCAGTCACGCCATAGTCATGCCGCCGTAGGGCTTTGGCTTCTCTTTTATAAAACTCGACTTCGCTTTCAAGGGTATTAATCTTGCGATTCATCTCCTCCAACTGGCTGGGCCCGCTGAACATTACGCGCCCAATAGCCCCAACGATACGATCTTTGCGCATTATCGGCGTGCGCGTCACAACCCGCCGCGACCCTTTCATGTGTTGAAGATGACCAACCTCCGTTTTTCCGGCTTTTACCACTTGGTCAAGCCGGGTGTTTTCGATTACCTTGCGGACATCCTTGCCATAACCTTCGCCCTGCTTCAGATCAAAAAACCGTTCATGGATAGGGGAAATATATCGCAGTTTTGCCTTTTCATCGACCACGGTCATGGCATCGTAAGGGTCGCTAAGCAAGTGATTGAAGATATCAAAAGCAAAGTTCACGCTGGCCACAAAACTATAAAAGGCAGGAAAGTCTGACGTATGAATCAGAACGGCAAACCCTTCATGTGTCGGGTAGCAGACCAAGATAAGCTTCTCCCCATTGAAGGTTAACGAGGTAATGCGGCGGTCACGCATTTCCGTAATCCAGTCGTTACGTGTAACAAGGGAGCGGATAGCCAACTCGCTGCCTACCCCGCTGTGAAAAGATATATCCCCACCATTTTCTACAAAGATAACGCCGGCGGCTTCATTCGAGCTTCTTGTCTGTTCCATCGTTTCAGGGGCTTTCGTGTGGGGTGTCCGCAATTAATACACATTACGCGGTGTTTGGTGGAATGAAAACCTAAAGGTTAAGGGAGTCGGATGAATTATTGGGCCAAATCCAATGGCACAAATATTGCTCTAAGATAAGTACAGCCCATTTCGGGTGTGTTAAAGCGGGAGAATATGAATGTCGATCAAACTGCCCATGAATAGCTTACCAAAGATTTCGCCGGGCGCGGGTTTCAGTTTGTTAAAAGATATACGGGTGATCGATCTGACGACATCGATTGCTGGGCCGTATGCGACAATGCTGCTGTCAGATATGGGTGCCGAGGTCATAAAGATCGAGCGGCCCGACGGCGATGATACACGTGCTTGGGGCCCGCCGTTTCTGGATGGTGAGTCCTTGTGGTTTGCTTCGGTGAATCGTGGCAAAAAAAGTGTGGTGTTGGATCTTACGACAGCGGAAGGCAAAGAGCAGATTGCCTTGTTGGTTGCTGGCGCTGACGTGGTTGTGACCAACCAGCCCCCGAGAGTTCAAAAAAAGTTGGGGTTGGATTATGAGACGCTAAAGGGGCTTCGTCCAGACTTAATCTTCACATCTATTACCGGGTTCGGCTTGACGGGCGAGCGGGCAGATTTGGCTTGTTACGATCTTATCGCCGAGGGCTACAGCGGGATTATGGACCTGACCGGCACTGCGGAATGCGCGCCGCAAAAGGTGGGCGCACCGGCAGCGGATATGCTTTCTGGTCAGGACGCGGCCATGGCAACCATCGCTGCGCTGTTTGACCGGATGCGCACTGGCAAGGGGCATTTGGTCGATGTTGCACTTGTAGATAGTATGACACGCTTTTTGTCACCACGGATATCTTCGTATCTTGGCTCGGGGGAGGTTCCAACGCGTTCGGGTGGAACGGATTCCGTAATCGCGATTTATCAGGCCTTTGAGACGGCGGACAAGCCGATCACTCTTGGGCTGGGAACTGACGGTATCTGGCAACGATTTTGGCAGGCATTGGATGAGCCGGATTATGCCACATCTGCCGGATTTGCTTCGAATGCAGAGCGTCGTGAAAAGCGCGACCAAATCGTAAAAGACATTCAAACCCGATTGCGGGCTAAAACTCGCGCTGAATGGCTGGATATTTTTGGTAAAGCAAGGGTGCCAGCTGGACCAATCAACAAGGTCGATGAAGTAGCCTCGGATCCATTATTGCAAGAGCGCGGGATGTTTTATTTGTTGCAGGACCAAGAGCGGGCGCTTCCGCAAATTGGCTTGGGTATCCAAATCGACTCATGTTATGCAGTGGCACAATCCATGCCTCCAAGACTTGGTGAACATACCGAGCAGGTACTTGGCGCGCTGCGCGTTGAACCTAAAATCGCTTCCAAAATAAACAATTGAACAGGAATACAAGCTAATGAGCTATGAGCAAATTATCTATGAAGAGCACGGTCCAGTCGGGGTTATTACCCTTAACCGCCCTGACAATGGCAACATGTTTACCGAAACAATGTGCCACGAGATCCGCGATTGTATTGAGAGTATTCGCAGAGAAACGCGCACGCGGGCGGTAATCCTGACAGGAGCCGGCGACCGGTTTTTTTGCATTGGGGGCCAAAAAGACGGGATGGAAGATACACTTCTATACGCGGGTGTTTTGCCGACGCTGGAAATGTATGAGGCAATCGACAGGTTGCAAAAGCCGGTAATCGCCGCGGTAAATGGTTTTGCTGTTGGCGGTGGTAATGTTTTGCAGGTGGTTTGCGATCTTACCGTAGCTAAGGAAAGCGCTGTTTTTCGGCAGGTTGGACCGATGATGGGGTCTTTTGATGCAGGGTATGGAACTTGGTATCTTGAGGATCTTGTGGGCAAGAAAAAAGCCAAAGAAATGTGGATGCTTAACCCTAAGGTGAGCGCTGCTGAGGCCCAGCGGATTGGCTTGATCAACAAGGTGGTTCCTGACGATAAACTGATGGAGAGCGCGATGGAAATGGCCCAAACCATTGCCAATCGCGGACCTTTTGCCATTGCCTCGATCAAAAGCGCCTTCAATGTGCGTCATGGCGGGGTCAGCGGAATGTCACGTGTCACTCATGACCAGTTGTTGCGCCAATATCTGACGACCGAAGAATCAAAGGAAATGAAAGCCGCGTTTGATGAGCGCCGCGATCCAGACCCAGAAAAATTCGGGAAGTAATCCATCATGAAGCCATATTTGACTCTGCATGACCCAGCCCAGACCGAGCGCTTTTACCAAGGCGGCGCTTGGGCGCGGGATACATTTTATTCGTTGATGATGACGCACAAACAGCATGCACCTGATGCGTTGGCCTTGCGCGATGGAGACGTGTCACTGAGCTGGGCGCAATTGCAAACGCGCGTCGATGCGATGGCGTCGGAATTGCGCACAAAGGGGCTGGTTGAGGGTGATCGGGTATCGCTGTGGATGTCTAACAAGGCAGCGGCAGTTATTACTTTTCTGGCTTGTTCACGTGAGGGGTTTGCTTGCAACCCCTCGCTGCACAAAACTCATACCTGCGCTGAAATTGTTACCCTGCTGTCCCGTTTGAATACAGCCGCATTGATAACGGAACCAGATTGGGGGGCGGACCGGTCTGAGCAAAATTTAGCAGAAATGCTGGCTGATTTGGCGTTTTTGAAAGCAACGTACACAGCATCAACGCTGCCGCAAACGCCAAAGGCTGCACTTGACGCTCCATGTAGCAACCCCGACAGCATCTCCTATCTCGCCTTCACCTCTGGAACGACAGGCTCACCAAAATGTGTGATGCATTCAGACAATACGTTGCTGGCGAATGCTCGGGATTTGGTGCGCGACTGGGGGCTTGACCGCGATTGTATTCTTTTCAGTTTGTCGCCGGTGTCGCATCACATTGCATGGGTTGGTATGGCGCAATGGCTTGTGTCTGGGGGGCAGTTTGTTTTGGATGATGTCCCGGCGGGCATGTCACGACTGGATTGGATTCTGGAAACCGGGGCAACGTATGTGATGGGTGTTCCAACCCACGCGATGGATATTCTTGCTGAACAGAAGGCGCGCCAGTTTGATCGGCTGGGGCAGGTTAAGCAATTCTATATGGCTGGTGCCGCTATTCCAGAGGTGGTGGCTGAGGCGTTTGTGAAGCAAGGGATTAAGCCGCAGAACGTTTATGGGATGACCGAAAACTCTTCACATCAATACACCCACCCAAATGATGATCCGCAGACATGGATATCAACCTGCGGCCGAGGCGGCGACGGGTATGAAGTGCAGATATTTGATGCTGACGATTCAAACAAACCCGCAGCACCTGGCGAGATCGGCCAAATTGGGGGGCGTGGCCCGGCGCTGATGTTGGGGTATTTCGATAATCAGCAGGCTACTGAGGGAAGTTTCAACAACACCGGCTGGTTCTTATCAGGTGATCTTGGTCAGATCGATGCGGCTGGAAACCTGAAGATCAAGGGGCGCCTAAAAGACCTGATTATTCGTGGTGGCCACAACATCTATCCCAGCCATATTGAGGCACTCGCTCTGCGGAGCGACGCGATCGAATATGCCGCCGCCTTTGCTGTGCCCGATGACCGCTTGGGCGAAAAGGTCTGTCTGGCCATTACAGGTAGCCTTACGGGCGCCCAAACCCTGGCTCATCTTAATCAGATGGGATTGTCGAAATACGATATGCCTGAATATTTTATCGCTTTGGAGGCTTTCCCTCTGACCGCATCCGGCAAGATCCTGAAGCGCGAACTTGATGCACAATTAGCGGCCGGAACTCTTGTGCCGGAACCCATTCATTTCAAAGCAAAGGAAAGCTGAGATGTATATAAATCTAGCGCGTGAACGTGAATTCGCAATTCTTAAAATTGTCCGCCCAAAAGCAATGAATGCCCTCTCGTTTGGGATATTGCGCGAAATTGGCGAAGCGCTCGACGCGGTGCGTGAAATGGATGTACGGGCGCTGTTGATTACCGGATCAGGCGACAAAGCCTTCTGTGCCGGAGCCGATATTAAGGAGCTGCGCAATCGCAGCTTGATGGAGCAAAAGCGGGGCGCTGAAATTGGGCAATCTGTATTTACTCGCTTGGACACGCTGCCGATGCCATCTGTGGCGCTGATAAACGGCTATGCCTTCGGCGGCGGCCTTGAATTGGCGCTAGCCTGTACGTTTAGGCTGGCAACGCCAAATGCCGCTATGGGTTTGCCCGAAATCAAGCTTGGCCTGATCCCGGGATATGGCGGCACCCAGCGCTTGCCTCGGCTGATTGGTGAGGCCAAGGCGCTTGAGATGATTATGACTGGAAAGACCGTCACAGCCACCGAGGCGCTGGATCTTGGGCTGGTTAGTGAAGTTATTGACGGGCCTGTGCTGGATCAGGGCATGGCATTTGCTCGGCGTTTTACCCGCTATAGCCTGCCTGCGTTGAAATTTGCGCGCGAGGCTGTACAGCGGGCGGGTGACACGCCAATTAACGAAGGACTGAAGATCGAAGCAGACCTTTCCTCGTTGGCGTTTTGCACACGTGATGCCGAGGAAGGCATGTCCGCTTTTGAAGAGAAACGCAAACCGGAGTTCAGGGATGAGTAAAGGAACAATCATTATCACCGGTGGTAGCCGCGGTATTGGCCGAGAAATTGTACACGAAATGACACGGCGTGGATTTGATATGGCCTGCCTGTCGCGCTCGGGAGATGCCCCTGAGGGCACCGGTTATTGCTGCGATATGACCGACGAGGCGCGGGTGAAGCAGGTGTTTGCCGATATTGCCAAACAAGGTCCGATCGCTGGGCTTATTAACTGTGCTGGCATACATCTTGGCGGGCCAAGTAACGCGCTTGAGACGGCGGAATACGATAAGGTTATGGCATTAAACACGACCTCTGTCATGATCGCCTGCCGGGAAGCTCATCAGCACTTAAAGGCAAGCAAAGGCGCTATCGTAAATATAGGTTCATTTTTTGATAAGATGGGCGTTGTCGACAACTTGGCTTATTGCGCCTCAAAGGCGGCCGTTGGTGCCATTACTCGCTGTCTGGCAGTGGAGTGGGCACCAGATGGAATTACGGTGATGAATGTTGCTCCGGGATATATTGAAACCGACTTAAACAGAGATTTCCTTGCCAAACCCAAGGTGCGTGACTGGATGGCCTCCCGCATCCCGTTGCGCCGCCCTGGCACGGTTCAAGAGGTCGCACGGTTGGTTGCATCAATATTTTCGGAGCAAATTGCCTTCATGACCGGTGAGACTATTTATATCGACGGCGGACAGGGGATGAACCATTGAAAACCATATTTGACCGGATCAACGGCACCCGAAACTGGAGTGATGATGAACGCATGATCCTTGATCAAGTGGCTCGTGTTGCTGACGAAGTTATTGCACCAAACGCAGCCAAGTTTGACAAGACAGGCGATTTTCCATGGGAAAATATCGCGGCGTTAAGCGATTTGGGCCTGAATACTATCTTTATCCCCGAGGCCTATGGTGGCGCGCCCACCAGTTATCGGCTTTATCTTGAGATTGTATCACTTATTTCTGAGGCCTGCGCCTCAACCGGAATAATTTATGCCACCAATTTTCATGCCATGGGGCCGTTGGTCGAATTTGGAACCGATGAACAGCGCAATCGTTTGTTGCCTTGTATAGCAGAAGGCGGACTTGCCGCGCTCGCGATCACTGAGCCAAACGCCGGATCGGATGCAACGGGTATGAAAACCCGTTTTACACCGGATGGCGATAGCATTGTAATCAAGGGTTCAAAAATATTCATCACCAGCGGAGATGTTGCGGACCGGATCCTTTTGTTTGGAAAATGGTCGGAAATTGAAGACCCGAAGAAAGCCATTTCGGTGTTGATTCTGGAAAAGGGCTGTGAAGGTTTTTCGGTTGTCAGCAAAGAAAGCAAGATGGGGCATCGGGCGTCTTCAACTTGTGGGATTTCTTTTGATGATATTCGGGTTCCACGGGAAAATTTGATAGGAGAACCCGGCGAGGGGCTTTCCATCCTGCTGAAATCGCTTAATAAATCACGCCCATCTATTGCGGCTCATGCGCGGGGTATTGCCCGTGCCGCCTTTCGGGATATGGTCGCTTACGCCAATGACCGGGTTCAGAGCGGCCGCACAATTCTAGAGTTTCAGGGAAATCAGTTTACGTTGGCTGATCTAGCCTCTGAACTGGCCATGCTTGAAAAGTGGACAGATTATGTTGCTGATTTGGTTGATGGTGGCGCAGATGAATTTGGCATGGAGGCCTCTATTGCCAAAATGCGTGCCTCTGATTTGGCGATGCGCATGACAACTGAATCTGTGCAGTTTCATGGTGGCTATGGATATTGCACCGATTACCGCGCTGAGCGTTTGATGCGCGATGCGAAAATCACTCAAATCTGGGAAGGCACCAACCAGATACACAGACAACTTATCGGACGGAGCTTTAGGAATAAATGACAAACGAAATCAAAACAGTAGCTATCTGTGGGGCCAGCGGAAACATGGGCGCCAGCATTGCGATTGTCGCAGCGCGGGCCGGCTTTAGAACCATAGCCTATGATCTGTCTGATGACGGACTGGCGCGTGCGCTTGCCCAAAGTGCGGGGTTTTTCGCAAAGTCTGTTGCGCGTGGTAAGATGACAGAAGAAGAGCGCGACGCCGCTTTGGCTAGAATCGAAAACACCAGCAATTTGGATGATTTGGCTGAGGCCGATCTAGTGATTGAAGCCGTTTTTGAACAGCTTGATATCAAACAGGGCCTGTTTACCGCGTTAAATAAAATCTGCTCTGAGCATACGATATTTGCCTCCAACACGTCTACGCTTTCCATCACCGAAATAGCGTCTGGCTGTGGCCGTGAGGACCGCGTGGTGGGGATGCATTTTTGTTTGCCCGCCCAGATGATGAAGCTGGTTGAGATGACGGCAGGCATTAATACATCGCCCGAAACTTTCGAATTGGCCAGTGGGTTTGCTGAAAAGGCCGGGCAAATTCCGGTGGAAACAAAAGACCGGCCAGGGTTTGTTTTGAACGCACTTTTGGTGCCGTTCAACAATGATGTGATCCGTGCCATTGATTCCGAACTTGCAACGCCCGAAGACATTGATATCGCGCTAAAAACAGCGCTTGGTTATAAAATGGGGCCTTGCGAATTGCTTGATTTGATCGGGCTGGATACGCAAGTGCGTCTTTGCGAAGCGTTTTTCCCCATAACTAATGATGCACGTGCCGCTGCCCCTCCGCTGTTACGGCGCATGGTTGCCGCAGGTCGTCTGGGCCGCAAATCTGGCATCGGATTTTTCAATTACAACACTGACGCGATGTTTGGGGGCTGACACATGGGCTATGAAATTAAAATCACGGGCGAAAGCCGTTCCTTTCCCGCTGGCGATGCGTTTTTGGACGGATCGATATCGGGTGCAGACATAGTGCTGCATCTGGGCACACCGCTGGAGCGGAACGACGCAAAAGCTGCCATTTTGGTTGAGCTGGATAGCGAATGCCTCGGTGTGCATACCGGCGAAGATTCAGGCCGCGAAGGATCTAATGTTTTAGGGTTTGCACGCTATTGCAATGGTAATGATGCCCCCAGCCAACTTATCGAATTGGTTCGCCAGCCCGAAACTGAAAAATCTGCGATCGACACCGCCAAGGCAATGTTCGAGGCCGCCGGTTTCACTGTTGTTGTTTGTGCAGATCAGGTTGGTCGGATCATCGATCGGTTGGTGCGCCCTAAATACAATGATGCACTGCGGTTCCTTGATGAAGGCTTGGCAATGGCCGACGATATGGATCTGATTTGCAAAATGGGATTGGGGTATCGCGATGGCCCTATTGAACGCGCCGTGCGCGGCGATTTGGCCCGGCACTATGATTTGTCTAATGAGCTTTTGCAAGCAACAGGACAGCCCGGATATGTTCCAGCGCGCCGTGCTGCAATCGCTAAAGCCCGGAAGAGGTCGTAATGTCTGGTCCTCTGCGTGATATAAAGGTGCTTGATTTTTCAACCCTCTTGCCCGGGCCGATGGCAACGCTGTTTTTGGCAGAAGCTGGCGCCGAGGTGATCAAGGTTGAACGCCCGGGGCGCGGCGAGGAAATGCGCAGTTATGTTCCTAAGTGGGGGCAGGATAGCGGCAATTTCCATATGCTGAACCGTGGTAAGAAGAGCATCACAGTGGACCTTAAGAATCCGGCTCAATTGGACCGGATAATGGCATTGGTGGAAAGCGCCGATATCATCGTTGAACAGTTTCGCCCCGGCGTCATGGACCGCCTTGGTCTGGGTTATGATGCGGTGCGGGAAATTAACCCCGATATTATCTATTGTTCGATAACCGGATACGGCCAGAATGGCCCGAAATCCAAGCGTGCCGGCCATGACCTAAACTATATCGGAGACGCCGGATTGCTGGCGCTCAGCTCCGGAACAGTACAGGCGCCTGTGATCCCGCCGGCGCTGATTGCTGATATTGCCGGTGGCACTTACCCAGCGGTTTTGAACATCCTGTTGGCGTTGCGCGAACGGGATGCGGACGGCACGCCTGCCTATCTGGATATTTCGATGGCTGACAACCTGTTTCCGTTCATGTATTGGGCGATGGCTGATGGACAGGTGGCAGATCAATGGCCCGGTAATGGTGATGCTTTGGTGACGGGGGGCAATTGCCGCTATCGCCTTTATGCCACTGAAGATGCTCGGTTTCTGGCGGCTGCTCCGCTGGAGCAAAAGTTTTGGGAGGGGTTTTGCGAAGCCATAAACCTGCCCGAAAATCTTAGAAACGATAGCGTTGATCCGGCAGCAACTGAGCAGGCGATTGAACAGATTATCGCCACAAAGCCGGCAGCACATTGGAAGGCTATCTTTGAAGCCGCCGATTGCTGCTGTTCGATTGTGGCAACCGTACAAGATGCCATGCAGGATGCACATTTTAACGCACGCGGCGTGTTCGCACACAAATTGTCCGGGGCCGACGGTGCCGAGATTTTCGCTTTGCCAACGCCGGTTGTGCAAGCATTTGCCTCTGACAGCAAAACAGCAAAGTCTGCGCCCGCTTTGGGAGCGGACAATGACCTATTGAACGATGTGACCCCATGAAGGCTGTCATTGTCCACGATTTCGCACCACTTAAAACCGCCAAGCTGGAACAGGTCGATGATTTGACCCCAGCTATTGGCGAGGTCATTGTCGAAATGCAGGCGATCGAAGTGAACTTTCCTGACATTCTGGTGATGGAAGGAAATTATCAGGTTAAGCCGCCATTACCCTTTGCACCCGGCAAGGCGGGTGCGGGGATTGTTGCTGCGGTTGGCTCAGGCGTTGACACCTTAAAACTTGGTGATCGGGTCGGCGTGCAAGTGGAATATGGTGCCTATGCCGAACAAGCTTGCGTTAAGGAAGGGCATTGTTTTGCCATGCCAGATGCGATGCCCTTTGATGTTGCCGCTGCGTTGGGGCTTGCGTATCAGACGGCGTATTTCGCACTGACTGATCGGGCAGCCTTTAAACCCGGAGACACAGTTCTTGTTCTTGGAGCGTCAGGTGGCGTCGGGTCTGCTGCGGTGCAGTTGGCCAAGGCGTTGGGAGCTTCGACCGTGATAGCTGCGGGTCGTGGTGCCAAGGGTAAGCATGCGTCAGAAATTTGCGGGTCCGACCATTATATTGATTTGGATATGGATAACTTACGCGATGGATTGCGTGACGCGGTCCATGAAGTAACGAATGGAAACGGCGTTGATATTATCATTGATCCTGTTGGTGGTGCCGCTAGCGCTGCTGCATTGCGTGCAATTGCATGGCGCGGTCGGTTTGTCGTTGTCGGCTTTGCTGCCGGAGACATACCCGTTTTTAAGGCCAATTATCTGCTTGTTAAAAATATAGCGGTCTCAGGGTTGCAATGGTCTGACTATCGCCAGCGAGATGCCGCACAGGTTCGCAAAGCGCAGACCGATATTTTCAGGCTTTGGTCTGAAGGAAAAATAGCTCCGCTGGTTAGTCAGAGGTTCCCATTAGGCGAATTTGCAGCAGCCTTAGGAACGATTCAAGACGGCAGTGCGTGGGGCAAAATAGTGCTTATTCCGGAGAAAAATAATGACATCTAAGATACTGACACCTGACACAATAGTCGCGATTATCGGCGCTGGAACAATGGGCGCAGGTATCGCGCAAGTGGCCGCTGAAGCCAAGCATTCCGTCATGATATTTGACCTTGGGGATGGTGCGGGCGAGCGGGGAAAGCAGCGTATAGAGGCGGGCCTGACCAAGCTTATCAAGCGCGGCAAGCGTACACATGACGAAGTTAATGAAACGCTGGACAGGATTTCTGTTGTCAAGACAATAGCCGAAATTGCACCTGCCGGCATTGTGATAGAGGCTATCGCAGAAAGCCTTGATGCAAAACACGGGCTGTTTTGCAAACTTGAAGAAATTGTATCAAAAGACGCAATTCTTTGCACGAATACCTCGTCAATTTCCGTAACCCAGATTGCTTCGAAGTTGAAGCATCCTGAGCGTTTTGCCGGGCTGCACTTTTTTAATCCCGCGCCAATCATGAAGCTGGTCGAAGTTATTTCAGGGCTGGCTACGAGTAAAGATGTTCGTGATTGCCTTATGGCAACAGCACAAAGCTGGGGTAAAATAGCGGTCGCTGCGCGCTCGACGCCGGGTTTTATTGTAAACCGTGTGGCGCGTCCATTTTATGCAGAGGCGCTGCGGCTTGTTGAAGAGCAGGTTGTCGATCCGGCCACGCTTGATGCCATTATTACAGGGTCGGGCGGGTTTCGGATGGGGCCCTTCAAGCTAATGGATCTCATCGGCAACGATATCAATTATACCGTAACATGCTCGATGTTTGATGCCTACTATCAGGACCCTCGCTTTCGCCCCTCATTGGTTCAAAAAGAGCTGGTTGACGCTGGCTGGTTGGGCCAGAAAACGGGCCGCGGATTTTTCGACTATTCCGAAGGCGCCGGAAAACCAGAACTGTGCGTGGCGACACCAAATAGTCAGGCAGGATATGACCTGCCATTGCTAGACGGATCCGTCATTATAAATTCGGATGTAGCCATCCTGCGGACCGATGGCCGAACCGCTGCCGCGCGCGCGTTTGATGAAAACAGGCACGTCATCCTCTATGATTATATTTTGGACCCATCCTCGGTTACACATGTTGGATTTACCGCTTCCGGAGGGGTTTCTGAAAGCACGATTGAAAATTTTGTATCTAGTTTATCCAGACAAAATATATCGGCAAGCCAGCTTCCAGATTGGCCCGGATTGATTGTGCTACGCACCTATTCGATGCTCGCAAACGAAGCTTTTGAGCTGATACTGCACGGGGTGGCGGATGCTGAGAGCATAGATAATGCAATGCGCTATGGTGTGAATTACCCGATAGGGCCAATAACCTGGGCCAACCAGATCGGGCTGGAAACCACTCTGAATATTCTGGAACTGCTCCATGCGGCAACGGGCGATCCGCGCTACCGCGTTTCATTTGGCTTACGGTCCGCAATTGCGGAGGCGAAAAATAGCTAATGTTTTTCAACAACCTAACACATGACAAATATAAGGAAAATTTCAATGCGTGATGTATTTATTTGTGACTATGTGCGCACACCCATTGGCCGTTACGGTGGTGGTCTGTCGTCAGTCCGAACGGATGATCTTGGGGCGGTGCCACTTACGGCCCTCATGGAGCGCAACCCGTCAGTTGATTGGGAACGCGTTGATGAGGTTATTTACGGCTGCGCAAATCAGGCCGGAGAGGACAATCGGAATGTCGCACGGATGAGCCTGCTGCTGGCGGGCCTTCCCGAGGCGGTTCCCGGTACGACAATGAACCGGTTATGCGGGTCGGGAATGGACGCCGTTATCACGGCGGCTCGGGCAATCAAAGCTGGAGAATCAGAAATGATTGTGGCCGGCGGTGTCGAAAGCATGAGCAGGGCACCTTTTGTTATGCCCAAAGCGGAAAGCAAGTTTTCCCGTAATAATGTTGTGCATGATACAACGATTGGCTGGCGTTTCATCAATAGCCGCATGGAGGAGTTATACGGCGTTGATACAATGCCCGAGACAGCCGAAAATGTGGCGGAAGAATTCGGCATCAGTCGTGAAGATCAGGATGCATTTGCCTATGAATCCCAGCGTCGGGCTAGCGGATCGCGTGCGCGCCTTGCAGAGGAAATAGTTCCGGTTTCCATACCTCAAAAGCGTGGCGAACCGGTGATTGTCGAGGTTGACGAACACCCGCGTGAAACAACAGTTGAAATCTTAAGCGGCCTACGCACGCCCTTCCGAAAAGGGGGGAGCGTGACAGCGGGGAATGCTTCTGGTGTAAATGACGGCGCGGCCGCGCTAATTCTTGCAACCGCCGAAGCTGCCAAGGCAAACGGACTGACGCCGATTGCCCGGGTTCTTGGTGGTGCTGCTGCCGGTGTTGCTCCAAAAATTATGGGTTATGGCCCAGTGGCCGCAACCCAAAAACTCTGCCGCTTATTAGATCTTGCGCCATCAGATTTTGATGTCGTTGAGCTGAATGAAGCCTTCGCAAGCCAAGCCTTGGCTGTCTTGCGGGCTTTGGGAATTCCTGAAAACGCGACTCATGTAAACCCCAACGGTGGGGCCATCGCATTGGGACATCCTCTGGGTATGTCGGGTGCCAGATTGGTTGGAACCGCGGCACTAGAATTGCGTAACGCCGGTGGAAAATTTGCTCTGGCAACCATGTGCGTTGGCGTTGGCCAGGGCATTTCTGTCGGGCTGGGGCACGCTTGATGAGAAAAACGGAATAGTAAAATATCAACTTAACAACACAACTAACCCAAAAGGAACCAAGCTTTAGCACAAAATCAACTGATGGCTGCAGATCGCCAAGAGAAAAGTTAGCACCGATGGATTCATTGACCAAACTACAAGTAGTTCTGGTGAGGATATGTGCATCTCAAGGTAACGCATTGATATTGTTGATAAAATAGCGCTTTAAGCTTGTGGGAAATGTTTGGGTATGAGATGATTAATTGACCATATGATTCGTAGTAAATGAGGGAGACAAAGCATGGATACGAAGAAAAATGTAAAACGTGGACGTAAGGACGAAGTTTCGGATGTCTTGATAATTGGCGCTGGCCCTTCGGGGTCTGTAGCTGCGAAACATTTGGCGGAGGCAGGGATGTCCGTTGTTTGTTTGGAGCAAGGCCCAAACCCCGATCGGGATAGTTACCCCGGGCTCGGACCTGAATGGGAGCTGATGGCGCAAAAGCGCTGGAACGCGAGCCCAAATGTTCGTGATCTTCCGCAGGACTATCCGGTTAACGAGGATGACTCTGACATTAAGTGCCTTATGTATTCCGGTGTTGGTGGTAGTGCGACGCTATATGCGGCTCACTGGGTTCCAATGCTGCCGTCTGATTTTCGGGTAAAAACGCTTGATGGTGTGGCTGATGATTGGCCCTTCAGCTATGAGGATCTTGTGCCACACCTTCGGGATGTTGAGCGTGAGATGGGCATCTCTGGACTGTCTGGAAATCCGGCATATCCACCGCGTGGAGCCTATCCAACGCCCCCGTTGCCAATGGGAAAAACCGGGCAAAAAGCTGCCGAAGGGCTGGACAAACTAGGCTGGCACTGGTGGCCAGGTTCGAATGCCATTCCTTCTGTGCCTTACAATGGGCATAACGCTTGTGCACGGATCGGTACCTGTATGACAGGCTGTCCCGAGGGTGCAAAATCAACGACCGACATCAGCCATTGGCCACATGCCATCAAAGCCGGTGCGCGCCTTATCACTAATGCGCGGGTTAGCAAAATTGAGGTCGACGACACGGGTAAAGTTACTGGCGCGACCTATTTCGACAGCCGGGGGCGTGAGCGCCACCAGCGTGCGGGCATTGTTATTGTTTGTGCTAATGGTATCGGCACACCAAGAATACTGCTAAATTCGAAATCTGAAAGCCACCCCGACGGCTTGGCAAATTCATCCGGTTTGGTTGGCAAGCGCCTGATGATGCACCCATTTTCGTTTATTCAAGGCGTTTTTGAAGAAAATCTTGAATCATGGCGTGGCCCATGGGGGCAAAATCTTGATTGCTTCGAATTTTATGAAACGGATAAAAGCCGCGGTTTTGTGCGTGGCGCAAAATGGACCGCAATGCCAAGTGGTGGTCCGTTGACTGCAATGCCGTATGTAAGCCAAGCTGCATTGGAGGATCTGGATACGCCTGTCGAACAGGGGTGGGGTGCAAACATGCACGAAACCATCGGCAAGCGCGTGGGTCACACATTGAATTGGGGCATTATTGGTGAAGACCTTCCCGAGGAGAGCAATTTTGTTAGCCTTGATCCGGAACTTACCGATAGCGACGGAATTCCGGCACCAAAAATAACCTATAAAACGTCGGAAAACTCCAAGAAGTTGCTTCGTTTCATGGAGGAAAGATGCTCTGAATCCTTGAAAGCCGCAGGGGCCATCGAGGTTAACGTTTCTGGAGAGGTGCCTGATACCGGGTGGCATATGATGGGGACCTGCACAATGGGGCATGATCCTGAGCGCTCTGTCGTTAATCAATGGGGGCAGGCGCATGATGTTCCTAACCTTTATATTTTCGACGCGAGCACCTTCCCCACTTCGGGCGGCGTGAATCCGACTGCCACGCTGATGGCTTTATCGCTTCGTCAAACACGCCATATCATAAGTGAAAAACGCAACGAGGAGGACGCAGCATGAATACCGCAACTTCAACGGCTCTTGATGGCCAAGAGCAGGAAACACTAAAGGGAATCGCCGATTTACTTGCTCCTGCGTACAAAAAAATGCCCGCAGCAAGTAAGGTTAATGTTCATACAACTCTGGCCGAAAATGTCCTTCGGTTTCGGCCGGAACTTCTTGCTGATGTTAAGCGGGGCTTGTCGGCCATGCAGGGGGCGGTGCCGGCAGCGGCTATTAATGCTCTTCGTCAGGATGATACGCCCGCTTACGAGGCGGTAACCTTGGTGATTTCTGCCGGGTATTACATGTCCGGCGAAGTGCGTGAGGCGCTCGGCTATCCTGGGCAAGTTAGGTTGACTTATGACCCGTACGAAACCGCTGACTTCTTTACCAATGGAATGTTGGAGCGCGTTTCGCGCCGTGGGCCTATTTATCGGATGACTCCGAAATAAACATCTTCAAATGCTTAAAAACTTTGCCCAAATGGGCGAGTTGCAAACCAAGAATAGGGAACTGAAATGACTGATACAATACTGAAAATTCCGACGACCGTGACAACATTTCTGTCTGGATCCTCAAAAAAACTGTTTATTGATGGAGAGTGGGTCGATCCGACTGAAAACACGTGGTTCGACGTTGAAAACCCCGCAGATGAACAGTTAATTGCAAAATCTGCTCAAGCAAGCGCGCATGACGTAGATAAGGCTGTTAAAGCTGCAGAAAGAGCTATGGCTGGCGAATGGGGCGCTTTGGCTCCGGCTGCCCGTGGGCGCATCCTGTCTGATTTTGCTGACGTAATCGAACAAAATAGCGAAGAACTGGCGTTTTTGGAAACTCTAGACAATGGTAAGCCGATGGTATTGTCACAAGGTGACATCGCCTTTGCTGCCAATGTTTTTCGGTACTATGCTGGTGCGCCAACGCGCCTTAACGGCACATTGATGAATTCAACGCCAGATCAACATGTCTACATTCGCCGCGAACCTGTTGGTGTATGTGGCCTGATTGTAGCCTGGAATTTCCCGCTGCTTTTGGCGGCGTGGAAAATGGGCCCTGCGCTTGCGGCTGGTAATGCAATTTTGTTGAAACCGGCGGAGCAAACGCCCCTTGCAACCACACGTCTTATTGAGCTGACAGTAGAAGCAGGATTTCCGAAGGGTGTTATTAACCTATTGACCGGAGATGGAACAACAGGGGCAGCTATTGTTAACCACCCTGACGTCGCAAAAATTTCCTTTACCGGGTCTACTGCGGTTGGTCAGTCAATCATGGCGAGCGCTGCTGCACATACCAAACGGGTGACGCTGGAACTAGGCGGGAAGAACCCCAATATTGTATTCGCTGACGCTGATATTGATGCTGCGGTTGAGATGGCCATGCTTGCCGCTTTTGCTAATTCCGGCCAAGTTTGCGCCGCTGGCTCGCGGTTGCTGGTAGAGCGCAGCATTCAGGACAAGTTTGTTGAAAAACTAACAGAAGCGACAAAGCAAATGAATGTTGGCTCCGGCCTGGACTCAAACAATTTCATTGGCCCAGTCGTATCGTCAGAGCAGAAAGCCATGATCACCAAGTACCTTGAACTTGGTAAAAATGAAGGTCTCGAAGTTTCGACTGGTGGCCACGCGATGAACCGTAAAGGTCATTTCATTGAACCAACAATTTTCAGCAATGTGAGCAATTCATCACCGATTGCGCGAGAAGAAATATTTGGCCCGGTTCTTGCTGTTATTCCGTTTGAAGATGCGGATGATGCGATGAGCATCGCCAATGATAGCCCTTATGGCCTATCGGCAGCCGTTTGGACCAAGGATTTCTCACGGGCCCATCGTATGGCTGCGGGCCTAAAATCCGGCACGGTTTGGATAAATGGGTTCCACATGTATGACGAACGGCTTCCTTTTGGCGGTTACAAAAACTCGGGCGTTGGCCGGGATTTGGGCGAAGCTGCGCTTGATGGTTATACCGAAATGAAAACCGTTGTGGCAAATCTGTAAATTTGAAACTCGCAAAATCCAAGAGGAGTGGCGCGTAGGTGCCACTCCTGAAACCCTAAAATGAATGAGCCTGTCAAATGCACATAGCCGTAATAATCCGTCTGGTTCCAGACCTGTCAGAAGAGATTGAGTTCTCGGAAGATGAAACAGATGTTGATCGGGAATACATTGACTTGATGCTCAATGAGTTTGATCAGCATGCTTTGGAAGAAGCTATTCTTTTGAAAGAACGTACCGGCGCAAAAGTAACCGCAATTGCGGTAAACAGTGACGGTATCAAAAAGCAACTGCGTATGGCGTGGGCATTGGGTGCAGATGATCTTGTTCTGATCGAGGCGAATGAACTCGACCCTCGGGATGTAGCCGCGACCGCTCGCCATATTAAGGCTGCTGTTGAAGATCTGTCAGTTGATTTGGTTCTAACAGGGGTGCAAACCCCAGAAGATGTCGTTGGCCAATTGTCGCCTTACCTTGCCGGTTGCTTTGGCTGGCCCTCGGTTAACGCCGTTAGCGGCATCGTTGCAGAAGAAAATACTGTGCTTGTAAACCAGGAATACAGCGGCGGAAAAGTATCTGTAATTCGCGTGGAGTTGCCATGTGTAATTGGTGTTCAAGCGGCGTCTCAACCGCCACGCTATGTATCGGGTTCGCGCCTGCGTGAAGCGGCAGCCGTTGAGATCAAAGAAGTTACGCCGAACAATAATCCCGATGCAAAGCTATCTGCCAGGGTTGTTGCTTTGCGAGAACCTGAAACCGGGGAACAGGCCGTTATTTTTGATGGCGACATTGATGAAGTCGCCACAAAAATTCTGGACATCATTTCAAACCAGCAAAACGGGTAATAATTCTATGAAAATCCTCGTATACGCAGAAACAAATTCTGGCTCTCTTACGGAGCAGAGTTTTTCTACAATCGCTGCCGCATTGGAAATTTCCAACGGCACTGGCGATGACTCTTCAGTTGAGGTGTTGGTTTGTGCGGCTGATACCGCAAATATTGCAGCATCTATATCTGGTATAGATAGTGTTATTTGCCTTCAGCATCCAAACCTTACACCTTATACATCAGATGCCCATGCATTGGCAATTTGTCATGCGATTTCTGAAATTACCCCTGATCTTGTGTTGTTTACCTATAGTTCCGCCGGAATAGATCAGGCACCGTTTTTGTCTGCTAAAACCTCTATGCCGTTGATTAGCGCTTGTGTGGAGCTTTCTGTTGACGGCGATACTATTAAGGCTACGGCGCAGCTTTATGGCGGAAAACTGGTGGCCGAGGTTGAGGCAGACTTGCCCGCGATCGCGTCAATTGTGCCCGGAAGTATGGCCGGAAAGGTTATGGAATCCGGAAGTAACGCGCCTGAAATCAAAACTCTACAGGTGCCTACGTCGCTTGATAAGAACAGGACAGTTTTTGTTTCAGCCTCTGAGCCTGATACCAGCACTGTAAATATTGCAGCCGCAGAGCGCATTTTGTGCGTTGGTCGCGGCATTGGGTCGGCCGATGCAATCGACGACATGAAAGCCTTGGCAGATGCGCTCGGTGCAGAACTTGCCAGCAGTCGGCCGGTCATCGATGCCGGGTGGCTTCCCAAGGAAAGACAAATCGGAAAGTCTGGAAACACAGTAAAACCAAAGGTTTATATCAGTCTTGGCGTTTCTGGCGCACCTGAACATATTGAAGGGATGGCGGGCGCCGAGCTTATCATTGCTATCAATGAGGACCCAGCAGCCCCCATTTTCCAAGTCGCTCATTATGGTGCCACTGTAGACCTTTTTGATTTTGCGGAAGCAATGTCAGAAAAGCTGGCGGAGTAACAGGATGATTTCTGAGAGCTTAGCGGTATGGATTGTTTTAGGTATTGCATTCTTGGTGACTGCATTGCGGTCATATCCCGCGTTTCGGGCAATTATTACCGCGCCTTCAAGCGATAGAAAAAACCGGTTGGGCGCACGGCTATCGAGCTTAGGCGCTGGTTGGTTTGGGCACAAACGGTTGCTTAAAAAGCGTTATTCGGGTGTTTTACACAGTGTTGTAGTCATTTCGTTTATTGTCCTGTTAAGTTCAATTATTGAAAGCTTTGGCTCTGGCCTGTTTCCCGGTTTCAGCCTCAGAAAAATCGGCGGAGAAACATGGATAGCGTTACTTCAGGAAATTAGCGCGGTTACCATGATTCTCGCAATTTCATTTGCGTTTTATCAGCGGTTTTTTCTGAAGCCGGAGCGGTTTAAGAGATCAAACTCGGCCGATGCCTATGTGGTGTATTTTCTAATATTATTGATCGTTACATCAATGATGTTAGAGCAGTCCTTTAAGCTTTTAGCGAGCGGACATTCGACATATTGGCGTCCTTTCTCTTCAATTACTTCAGATGTTATGGCCCAGATCGGGGTTTCGATTCAGGCTGCATCCACTGCGGAACAGATTTTCTATTGGGTACATCTGTTGGTTATTCTTACCTTTCTTGTTTTCCTGCCTGGGTCGAAACATCGCCATATGTTTCTTGCGATTCCAAATATATTTTGGCGCTCTCTTGAGCCCAAGGGAAAATTGGCAACCCCTAACAATTCAGGTGTTCAACCGGGCGCGAAGCAATGGGAAGGGTTTGATTGGAAGCAGCGGCTTGATCTGCTTAGCTGTACTGAATGCGGGCGCTGCCAAGAGGTTTGCCCGGCATTCTCGGCGTCGCTTCCGTTAAGTCCCAAAAGCCTAATTATGTCATTAAGAGACGACATGCTGGGGAAGTCAAATAGCGCTGACGGATCATCGGAGGCGGTTATCAGCCCTGATATTCTTTGGTCCTGCACGACCTGTAACGCCTGTGTCGAAGTCTGCCCTGTTCATATCGAACAAATGCCGAAAATTGTGGATTTGCGGCGTGGATTGGTCGAGAAAGGCACCGTAGAACCGATGCTTCAAAAAGCTTTGGGGAACTTGCAGCAAAAAGGGAATTCCTTTGGGAAATCCTCTAAAATGCGGCCGCGCTGGACGCGTGCGTTGGATTTTGATATCAAAGATGCCCGCAAAGAACCTGTTGATTACCTTTGGTTCGTTGGTGACTTCGCTTCATATGACCCGCGCGCACAAATCATCACGCAAAATGTCGCACGGATTTTGCACTCAGCTGGCGTCGATTTTGGAATAATGTTCGATGGCGAACAAAGCGCAGGCAATGATGTTCGGCGGGTTGGTGAAGAAGGGCTGTTTGAAACGCTGGCGGCAGAAAACATTGCGGCCCTGGAAGAATGTTCTTTTAACAGGATCATAACAACAGACCCGCACAGCCTTAATACGTTGCGGAACGAGTACCCAATGTTCGGGTTTTCGGCGGAGGTTTTCCATTATTCGACGGTTCTTGCCGAGCTACTGGAAAAAGGGGTCATCAAGGCCAGCTTGAATGATGAGAGCCTACCAAAGACGGCTACTTATCATGACCCTTGCTATTTGGGCCGCTATAACAACGAGTTTGAAGCGCCCCGTGACATTATTAAAGCAAGCGGATTTACCTTGCTTGATATGCCCCGCTGCCGGGAAAACAGTTTCTGCTGTGGCGCAGGTGGTGGTCGAATCTGGATGGATGACTCGGCCATGGTTGAACGCCCAAGCGAAAACAGAATCCGTGAGGCTTTGGCCGTTAATGATGAATTATGTTTTGTCGTATCCTGCCCCAAAGATCTGGTGATGTTTAAAGCCGCCGTTCAATCCTTGGGTGTGGAAGAAAAAGTATTCGTAAAGGATATTTCCGAGCTCATTCGCTGAGTTCGGGAACAAAAAGGAGGAATTTTTAAAGAGTGACACGAAAACAAATGGGAGCAGAGCTGAATCTGCCTCTAAAAATAACAACCAATAGGAAAACATGATGAAACTATCAAAATATTTTACAGCAGCGATTGCGCCAGCAATGATGCTTGCTGCCTCGGGTTCGGTTCTCGCGGATACCGCGGATGACATGATGATGCGTACCTTAGGGACAACCGAGAATATCGGTCCGGTCCTTACGGAAGCATTTAACGTAGCGGCCCAAGATCTCACAGAAGAGCAACGTGAGCTTGCCTTGAGATGCTGGAGAGAGTCGTCTTGCGAAACAGGCCACGGCAGCCTCACAGTTGCCTATTCGGACGGTTTCGGAGAAAATGTCTGGCGTCAACTTACGGCGATGGAGTTCTTTATTCAGGCTGTTCAAAGCCCAGAAGTGAAAACCATCAAATATTCGTCAGCCCGTGGTGACGCGACTAAAGCTATTTCGGATATTCGCTCGTTCATTGCGCAGCGAGTAGACATTATTGTTATGTTTGCAGATGCAAGCGAAGCCCTGTTGCCAACTGTTCGTGAGGCAACTGAAGCTGGTATTGTTGTGGTTGCGCATAATGGCACATCACCTGGTGGCGAACCTGGTGTGGATTACGCTGTAAGCATCTCCGAAAACCTTTGCGATTTGGGCAAGGCTTTTGTGAATGTAATTTCAGAGAATGTCTCCGAATCCACCGGCATTGTTGAGCTCGGCGGAACCCCCGGAAACTCACTGAGCGCCACTTGGCAAGCTTGTTCCGACGAAGCTATCGCAGAGTTGGACAACGTATTTTATGTTGATAAAGCTGACACCAGCTGGACACAGGAAGGCAACTTTAAGGCTGTCTCTAGCCTGTTGGCACAACATGACGATATCGGTGGTTATGTTTACGAATATGCGGACGGTTTCCGTGGTGCACTTCGTGCCTATGCAGATGCGAATGTAGAGCCTAATTTCGTAGCGGCTTTCAGAACCGACGAGCAAGGACTTTTCTGTGACTGGGAAGAAATTGCCGACCCTGACTTCAAGATTTTCTACTCTTCAGGCCAGAACTATCAATCGCGTGTTGCTTTGACTGCAGCACTAATGATCAAGGCCGGGGAAGATGTACCTCCCGTCATCCAAATCCCCTTCACTATGAAGCCGGTAACCGAAGGAATGTGTAATACATCATTGCCACCGGAAACGTCAGTTTCAAGCCTTATCGACGACACAATGCTTCACGCAATGTTTGATAACTAAAAAAATGGGCCGGGAGCAGGTTCATTCTGCTCCCGGCATCCCCAAAATTAAAGGTAACTAAAATGTCCTCTGCCTCTCTAAAGCTTTCGAATATTTCCAAAACATACCCCGGCGTTCGTGCGCTTGATGATATGAGTATCGAGTGTATGCCTGGAGAAATTCATGCCATATTAGGCGAGAACGGTTCCGGAAAAAGTACGTTGCTAGGTATTGCAAGCGGGTCGGTTCAGCCAGACGGTGGACAGATTGAAATTATGGGAAATGTGTTTTCGCACATTGACCCAACCACATCTCATGCGATTGGATTGTCAACGGTTTACCAAGACGATTCTCTGGTACGGGAATTGTCGGCCGCCGAGAATTTATATCTTGGCGCAGTGAAAGATTTCCCGTCCTACGGGGCGATGCGCAAATGGGCGCAATCAATTTTGGATGAGCGAGGCGTCGATCTGGATGCCAGCACAATGGTAGGTGACTTGAATGCCGCGCAGCGCCAGCTGTTAGAAATTACCAAGGCACTTATTATTGAGCCAAAAGTCCTATTGCTTGATGAGCCAACCTCGACGCTTGATATTGACGGAGTGAAGTATGTAAGCCAAACGATTCGTGATCTTGCTTCGCGTGGGACAGCTATCATTTATGTAAGCCACCGGTTGCCAGAGATTCTGGATTTTGCTGATCGGGTAACAATTTTAAGAGATGGCATTAACCAAGGCACCTTCGATATTGATGAAAGCGTTTCTGAAAAAGACCTTGTCACAAAAATGATTGGGCGGGAAGTCAGCGAGGAATTTCCGGATAAAAGGGTAATGCAGTCGGACGAAAAAGTGCTGTCGGTAAATGGCTTATCAGCTGACAATTGTTATGATGTGACATTTTCAGTAAAGGCCGGAGAAATCGTCGGTTTTGCCGGCGCCGAAGGAAACGGCCAAGTTGCGGCATTGCGTGCCCTTGTCGGCCTAAATGACGCATCAGGCGATGTTCAGGTTCGGGACGAAAGCATTCGCTTCGGTACGCCATCAGAGGCCCTAAAGTCTGGCCTGTTGTTTCTTAGCTCGGATCGCTCGGGGGAATCCATTTACGGCGCGCTCGGTGTCCGCGAAAATATGATGGTTCAAGTGCTCAACAGGTTCTCAAAAAAGGGAATTGTGTCCCGTAGTGAAGAAGAAGCTGAAACCCAAGAATATGTCGAGGGGTTCAAAATTGTCACGTCAACCCTTGATCAACCGATCAGCGGACTTTCCGGGGGCAACCAGCAAAAAGTGGTGGCCTCGCGGGCGTTCCTTTACGGGTCGGATGTTGTGCTGATTGATGAGCCAACTCAAGGCGTGGACGCTGGTGCCCGCATAGATATCTATAACAATTTGCGCACAAAAGTTAACCAAGGCTCCAGCTGCGTCATATCTTCGTCTGACGCTATGGAACTCGCGGGTCTTTGTGATCGGGTTTATGTGTTTTCACGGGGTCGAATTATCCGCGAGCTGGTAGGCGATGATGTTACAGAAGAAAAAATAGTTTCCTCTTTTCTGTTATCCAAAGGCCATGAAGACGACATAACCAAACAAAGCCCGTCGATCATGAACGGCATGATGCAAACCTTGGCTTCCGGGAATAGTAAATGGTGGGTACCGCTAATTTTTCTGTCCCTTCTTATCGCTGCCATTGGAACAGCGGCCTCGTTGAAACACGAATATTTCCTGAGCGCTATAAACTTTCGACATTTGCTTTTGGCGACCGCCCCGCTGGCCATTGTTGCGATGGCGCAGTTCAACGTTATTCTCATCCGGGGGTTTGACATATCTGTTGGCTCAATGATGAGCCTGATAGTCGTTGTTTCGTCATATTTAATATCTTCAAAAACAGATGCCTCTTTCATTTTTGTCGGGGTTGTTATTTGCTTGCTAATTGGCCTGGTTGTTGGCGCCATAAATGGGTGGTTAACCCATTACGCCAAAATTGGCCCAATCGTTGCAACCATTGCCATGCTGAGCGTATTGCAAGGAATAGCATTGCTCGTCCGCCCTACACCGGGAGGCCTGATTAGCACCGGTTTTAATGATATCTTGCGTGCCCGCATAGGGGGACTTCCGGCCTCGTTTTTTGTGCTGATTGCGATTGCGATTGCCGCTGATTTTTGGCTTCACAGATCTCGGTCCGGCCTTCAACTGAAATCGGTTGGTTTTCGTGAAGAAGCTGCAAAAAGGAATGGCGTAAAAACAAATTATGTCATTATGCGATCCTATATTCTGGCAGCTGTATGTGCCGCAATTGCGGGCCTGTTTCTTGGCTCAGAAGTTGGTGTCGGCCATCCAACCGTGGGTTCGACTTATACCTTGGCCAGCATCGCAGCAGCCGTTATTGGCGGCGCGGCTCTTACGGGCGGTCGGGGGTCATTTATCAGCACATTGTTTGGCGCATTATTCTTTGCGTTGATCGCCAATATTGTATCCTTGTTTGGCTTTAATACCGCAGTAGGTATCGTCGTAAGCGGCGCGTTAACGCTGATAGCCGTATTTATGTACTCGGGATTAAAGCCCGCCGGGGCGTTGATAAGACGTATCGGCAAACAACTGCATGGGCGTTAAAAGATGCCCAATCCAATGTCTGAAATAAATCTACAACAGCGCTATATAATGAGGAAAACAAACCAATGCGGCTACTGACAGAAAACATGAGGTTCAAAGCAATTTGGCTAGCTCTTATTGGGCTACTGTTAATAAGTGCGCTGGTTGCGCCAAGAAGTCTACAGCCGACTGTTCTATTCGCCATCTTGCCTCTTGCTGCATTTCTTACCATTACATCAATGGGTCAGGCAATGGTTTTGATGATGCGCGGCATCGACATGTCAGTTCCGGCGATTGTAGCGCTGTCGTCAACACTGGTGCTAGGCGTTTCCGGTGGTTCGGATACCCAGCTGTTCATTGCAATAGTTGCGGCTATTTTCGGGTCAATATTCGTGGGTCTGGTAAATGGGTTTTTCATTGTATTGTTGCAGCTGAATGCGCT
>Ga0209345_10000589_pt1 | contig 46045 bp, 83 predicted proteins | sample Cruoilmetagenom7_FD_187294 | JGI IMG/M metagenome (GOLD analysis project Ga0209345, IMG submission 187294) | Oil polluted marine microbial communities from Coal Oil Point, Santa Barbara, California, USA - Sample 7 (SPAdes) (version 2) | ecosystem: Environmental > Aquatic > Marine > Oil seeps ...
CTCAGGACCATTTAGAGGAGAACCGTTTGCTTCTGATAGAGCAGCAGCCGCTGCAGTAGCGCTAAACCCTATAAAAGCGTGGCTACTCGCTGCAGCGTTCTGCAAGGTAATTCTACGCCTTTGTGGATTAGCAGCAGCAATCAACACTACTGTTGAATCAGCAGGCAATGCTACAGCTTTGTGTGAAAGGTTGCTTCCTCCATCTACTAGTATGTCTCTCATTTTGTTAACCTACTTTCTATGCTTTACAAGGTAATACTAAATAGGAGCGTGCATCGATTAACTGTATATAAATTATTGTAACGTTCCTTTTCCATCAATGCACGCTCCTATACCATTAAGTTACAAGTGGCTTTCCTTTGTAACCGTATATCTGCATCGTGCCTGTAACGCCGGTCGCGTTTGCAGCACCTGCAGCATTTGCTAGAATACCTGTAATAGTTCCACCAGCAGGAACTCTAAGAATTACAGGTTTATTCGTCAATGCCCAAATTTGGGTAATCGTTCCGAACTCGTCCATCTGAGGGCCAAGCGGCGTAGCTAGATTCGCCGTATGGAATAGACTTCCATCCACATCAGAGTTAGCATCTGGGAACTGTGAACACCGCCAGTTTGCTACGATTGTACCTGTGGCATCGGCAAGGCACGTCATAACAACAGCAGTCACAAGCCAGAGTTCACCGGGTGGAACTGTGATTTTCTGACGAACAGAACTGCCTGCAATTGCATTGGCTGCAACTGTAATAGTCTGCAGATCGGTGTCCTCAGTAGCCCCGTCCATAATGCCCAATATGTGGAGCTGTTCAGCTGACACTAAGGGCTGCTCAACGAGTAGATTGAGGTCGACGAATGCAGGAGCTCCTTTATAGTTGCCTATCGGCAGGAAGCCCAGCCGTCCCACGCTATTCTCCGCTACAGAAGAAGCTGGAGTAATGTTCGTCAAGGTCTGGAGGACCCCTATTGCTTTATCTACTAAATTCCTTGATCCCATGCTATACCTTCCTTTCTAATTCTACATGGTTGAAAACAACCGGCAGATTACACGTTCTCAGTAACCTTACCCATCATTTTCATCATCATGACCATTACCATGACCATCATCATCATGTCCATCATGGTAGTCATGTCGAACCCCGTTTGAGTCGGGGTTAAAGCGGATTGCATTGGAAACATTTGAAACCTCCTAAAATTGTTATTTGTATACCGTCCTCTAGGACTACATCTTATCTGTCACACCGGTCATCATCTTCATCATCATGACCATGACCATAATGCTCATCATCATGCTCATCATGGCGCTCATGTCGAATCCTGACTGAGTCGTGGTATACCCCGGTACGTATCCGCTCTGTTGCGGCATTGGCAATCTGGTGGCCTGCAAAGGTAATGCGGTGAGTTGTAATGTTTTCATTCTAACCTCCTTGAATTAACTGGCTTACCTTATTCTATTGTGAGAACTATTCTGTTTTCCAGTTGACTTCTAAGAACACCGTTTGACTGTTCCCTACTGCACTGTTGGTTACTTCGACATCGCTCTCAGCCAGTTCTTTTCCCATTTACCGGGATCCGGCGCAGTATAAACAGCTGAGGTAATCTTTCTGTTATACTTCTCCTTTATTTTCGGCCCAAAAGGCAGGTCGCCAAAAGCCTTTTTCATGTCTTCCTTCGCTTCATCGTACGAAATCTTCATGTCGGCTGCCTTGTAGGTCAGTTTCTCTTTCCCAGTTTTACCCATTGCTTCTAATGTTGCTGCGGCCATTTCGGTTCCTCCTTAGTGAATCTATTTTGCTCTTCTACGTTTGGATCCTGCTAGAACCATTCCTTCAACGTATGCTCTTTTTTTGCTTTCTCCAAACGGTGTCTTACAATAACCTTCTAATGCCCTTCCACTGTTCTTAACCCAATTCATTCCATACTTCAATGCAGCTCTTTGAACTGAAGTAGGCAATTCCTTGAATTTTTCAACCCTCTGATCTTGTTCTTCTTGCGTATCACCAAACATGCTTATACAGTAGGCTATGTGGATATATTTGTAAACCCCTACTTTTGACTAGACAACAGCCACGTATCCATTTCTCAAACCGGCGCGTATTCCATCGATAATTCCTGAATCACAAGCCATACACACCAGATGAGGGTTTGTTTCCGCCTGTACCTTAGCTCTCAATAGATGAGTTTCGTTTTTTATCGTTGATTCCGCTCGCCCCATGGATTGAGCAAGCTGTTTATTTGTCATACCACATGCTAAACCGAAAATCAACGACAACTCTTTCTCGGTTAGTTTTTTGCCAGCCAGAAATACCTCTTCAGTTTGTTCCATTACTTCTCCTTCTGTTCAACATTTATCATTTTCCCTTTTATACCAAACATTGTTCCAAGCTGAGTTGCCAGTTGGTTAGCAAGATTTTCAATCATTATATTGGCAGTCTGTTTTGTGTTGTCATCAGTCGGTATCAGGGTCAGCTTCAGAGTATTCTCCTTCCTGTTTATTCTCAACTCCGCTGTTATCTGATCTGTCTTTTCTTGGACGCTTCTTAGCTGCTCCGGTGACGGCATCATTTGGCTTTTCCTCCTCAATTTCTGTAGTTATTGCCCAACCACTTGGACCTGTTTCTTCTTGTGCTGTAGACTGTGGTACACCTCCCATTCCAGGCATAAACCTGCCCATCATTTGTGTCATCATTGGCTCGAACATCTTTGCTATCATTGCTTTTCCTGGGTCTTTAGACGAAGCAGCAGCAGGAATTTGTACAGGTTCGATATCCTCTATCTGCTGGCTTAAGGTCTGTAAAGCAGGTGTAAGGTAATTTTCTAGGTCATCACCTATTGCTCTAGCAGTCTTTTCACTCGCTGCCTGTGCTGCTATAGTTTCCCCTGCCCTCATTTCTTTTGCCATAGCAACTAATGGCCTTGCCTGCGTAACACCTATAGTTGATAACTCCTGTGCCATTCTTACGCCCATTACAACCAAGTACATACCTACTTCTATTCCTTTTTCTAATGGTACCATGACTCCAAGAGTAGGTATATCCATCATATTCATGAGTCCTTCAGCAGACAGCTGTTTACCGCCTACTAAAGCCGATAAAGGTGAGTTACCTGCAGGAGCCTGCTCACTACTTTTACGACCACCTGCACCTTCTGGTATCTGTTTCTGTTTTTTAGGCCCACGTTGCTTCTCATCCTTTTGTATCAATCCCTCTTTAACCATCTGCCAAGCAACCATGTCTACTGTTTTACTATTATATCCTTGCTCAACGCAGTCTTCTCTAGTTAAGCCAGCTTCTAATAGATCAAAAATCTCTCCCATCTTACCGCCACGTTTTAAGGGAGTTATGGGTTCGAGCTCTTCTACTTCACCGTCCTCATCCCGAAAAGGATCGTCATTTGCCTTTTTGTTTCCCATTTTTTCCTCCTTATGCCTAAATATTTCATTGTACCTATAAAATACTATAGCACAATTAGACAAAATAGTAAAACTTTTTTTCTATAGCAGTCTTTTTTTGCTAACATATATCTATGTTGGCAATAGTAACAAACCTGCTACTCTCTATTATTATTATCCAATTGTTAGCTCTATTGACTTTCTAACACCTAACAGCTTTGAAAGTCGAGCTACTCGTACAGCCTGCCTAACATCAGATATTCGTCCTACGAGCGAAGAAGCAATCTCTAAAGCATCTTGCTCTTCGATACCTTCTCTTCTTGTAAGAACATTGAAGACTACTTTTTTGAAATCCTGTTCATTGTAAGGAGCTAGTGTTTGCACAGAAAACCTAGATAGTAATTCAATCGGTAGTAAAGTTTTTCTGTTAGCATCTGCTATAACCTTACAGGGTATAACAAGATCCAGTTCTCGATTAACCTTAGTTCTCACAATTCTCCCCCCCTCCATTAGCGAAAGTAAACCTGGTATGTCATAAACCGCCATCTTCTCTAGCTCTGTGATAAGCAATACATCAGGTTTATCCATTGCTAGCTTGTCCCACATACCTGCTTTGGACATAGCTGAACCTATAGCAAACATCGCCCTACTTTTCATAGCTCCTTCAATATCATTGAGGAACATAGTTTTAGCTATAGCGGGGGGGCCTAATAACAACACATGAAACTGACCTTCTAACTGTATGACAGCCGTTAAGAGTTCTTTTATGTTGCCGTATCCAACAATATCAGAGAATAGATTATCGTAGTCTATATCCTCTTCTAAGGTTTCCCAGGCTTCTTCTACTCCTGCTTTATCTATAGTTTCAAGATTATTGCCTATTTCTCTACCAACATCTGTAATTGAATACTTTGTATATCTGTTGGACTTGAAAACAACTTTTATCAAACCGTCAACTACCAAACCATTCAATGTTGCTGGCTGTACACCAACATCTTCCCAAGACCAACCTTCACTGGGATCGAAATCCTGTTCATTGTTTTCCCAGCGAAAAGCTTTCAAAAGTGCTTCATCCTTAGTCATTGCCATCCTTTACTCCTACAAATATTTTGATATGCAAGGTTTACTCTTACCATGTCTTTATCATTACCGCCTAAGTCAGAGTGGTACCTAAATGCAGCAGCTCTATAAGCCTTTCTTGCCTCTTCTCTACTACAATCTTTAGATACTCCTAGAATTATCCAGGGGTCTTCTACTCCATAGTCCTTCTCCTTCGGTACTCCAAACATTTTCTGGAATTCTTCGAATAAATTCTTGTATTTTCTTTCTAATTCACTCTCCGTCATTTCTCTAATATTACCATGACCTAATAAATCAGAGATTCTTCCTAAAACTGCCATCATTTCAAAAGGGCTGAAATATTCATTTTCTGGATCCATAATCTACACAGTCCCTCCAATTCTCGCCTACTTTAATATCAACAGTCAACGGTATAACATAGTCGTACACCTCCAATGAATTTCTTACTACTTCTACTACATCATCAACAATATCACAAGGTACTTGTAGCACAACTTCATCATGTACCTGTAATACCATTTTAACCTCTGTTCCTCTTATTTTCTTATGGAGCCTGTTCATACCAAGCATTATTTCTTCAGCTGACGATCCTTGTATGTGAGTAGATATTGCTTCTCTATCGCCGTGTGCTGCTAAAGAACGCTTACTTGACTGAATTTCAGGTATTAGTCTTATTCTACCATGTCGCGTTCTAGCATATCCATTTTCTCTATCAATTTCAATAGTTTCGTTAATCCATTTACCAGCTTCTGGATAAGCACCAAAAAACAACTCACGCACGCTTTCTTCTCCGCCCCCGTAAACAATCTTGAAGTTTAACGTCTTAGCATCTCTTCTACAGTTTATATCACCATATGCTCTAACTGCAGTTTCACAATGAATATCCCTTTCATTCAGATATGCATCAACCAAATATCTATCATTCGATTGAATAGCAAGATCTCGCAGTTCAACTTGGCTATAGTCAGCCTTAACTAATACATAACCTGGAGGTGCCACAAAAACTTTTCTTATTCTTCTTCCTTCAAGTTTACGCATTGGTATATTCTGAAGGTTAGGCTTACTAGAGGAAAGTCTACCAGTTACCGTACCGATTTGACTAAACCTCCCATGAACTCTACCGTTTATTACAGACTTCATCAATCCGTATATATAGGTATCCATGAGCTTAGAATATTCTCTATGTAAACTGATAAGACCAACAACAGGATGATCATTTATCAAGTCAGCAAGAACACTGCTATCTGTACAGCCTCTTCCTGTACCTGTCTTTTTCTTCATTTTCAACTTCAGCTTATTGAATAGCAAATCAGCAACTTGATCACTCGAATTAAGGTTAATTTCAAACCCTAACAGAGACTTTACGGCTAGTTCTATATTCCTGAGTTTTCCTGAAAATTCATCCTCCAGAACCTTAAGCTCTTGTAAATCTATCTGTACACCATTGTACTCCATATCAGATAAGGTTTCAACCAACGGCATCTGTAAATCCCAAAATAGATGTTTTAGTCCCCACTTGCCAAGCTTAGGCTCTAGTATTTCCCAGAGACCATAAGTAGCAGCAGAATGTAAAGAACTCATTTCACCCATAGAACTAACAGATGCTTTAGCGCCTCCAATTTCGTTAAAGCTAGTAATATGTATGCCTAAGTGTTTTGAAGCCAAATGTTTTAGATTTAGATGATTTTCGTTTAGTAAGTGCGCAGCAACTGCTGTATCTGCAAAATTGTTAACATCACAACCTGCTGTTTTCATGAAAGACCTATCAAATGACGCATTGTGAGCAATTTTTAGTATCCTATTGTCATTGAGACTATCTAACGGCATATATGGATGACACATAGGAAAGTAGTATCCATCATTACGGTCAACTGCAAAACTAACACCCAATAGACTGTCTTTCATAAAAGATAACCCTGTCGATTCTACATCAAATGCTAGTTTAGGCTGTTCAGCCAATAACTGTGGATTAGGTTGTGTAGTTTCGAAGAAACCGTGAATATAATCCATACTATTAACTCTACTTCCTTTCTATAAAATCCGATGCAGGTAGGGCTTCCCAGAGTTTCTTTAGTCTTGTTTCACCTATACCTTCGACTTCACTTAACTCTTCCTTACTGCAAATCCAACCAATAGGTAGCATACCGCCAAATTTACTGAGTATGCTATCTGCTAATCCTGGCCCTATACCACTTAATCCTTGTAGTATCCAAGAAGATGTCTCATTCTCTGTTGGTGTACCCCATTGAGGTTGTAAGTTAGGTCTAGTATACAGCCCTACATGTTTTTCTGCAGCCATAAAAGAACTCGCATCATACAAGAAACTTTTAGTTGCTTCTAGGTCTTTTGTGAATATAACTGGAACAGACCTAACGAACATGATGCTGAGAATTAGACTGTTTATCGTCTTCCGATTGAACTTATATGTATTCTTCGGTATTCCTGGAACTACAACGCTGCCATCATTCCAAAACTTAAACTCTCCTTCACAAACAAGGAGTTTTAATGGCAATTCTTGTAACATACCTAGTTCTCTTATAAGTCTACCATCCAACAAAGATTTAAGCAAATCGTGCGGTACCTGTTTTCGCTGTATGCCGAATAGTCCATGCTTTGTACCCATAAGTATGTCGGCACCTTTCTGTTCAGGTAATGAACTAACTATTCCATCAGAACCAATACTAGCTTTTAGGTCAACTTCACTTGGAGATAGTAGAAAGTTCAAAGTGTACTACCCCTTCCTATATTTTCCATTTAGCTACTGCTACCATATACTGTAGGTAGAAATCTATCAATTTTACATTCTTAACCCAATTTCTACCTCGGTCTTTTTGAAAGGTATCTAAAGTAAAACCAGTCTGTGGATTACCGCCTAACAATAACATCGTCTGTACCTTAAAAGGTATCTTCTTGTTACCATCAACACGAACCTTTGTTCCAACATACACGTTTTGTAAATCTGAACTTTCTTTGGTAGCTAACATAGGTGTTTGCATAGAGAATGTAGATGTCATAAATACATTAACTGGCAACTGATAACATATAGGTATCAAAAAACCAGCATCATGCATTTTATTGATTATTCCCCAATCCTTCCAACCGTCAAGCGGATTTTCCATTTTAGCTGAGTCTCCAAGGCCCCGCTTTGACTCGATAAGTTTCTTATGTGATAAGAAATACTCATCAATACCAGAGCTAAATACACTATCGATGTAACCAATCTGCACCGAATCCCATATAAGCCCTAAATGTTCTACTACTATCCAGTCTTCAGGTTTTAACTTAGTCTTTATATCTGCAAGAGCTTCAATTACACCTGAAACAAACGATTGTGGCCCAACCTGTACTAATTTCTGATACCAGAAAGGTGTTAAGTAATAGTTGATGTTCTTAAGCCCAGGAAATTCCGATTCTCTAAGTCTATCTACACCATCATCAGGATCTATTACATGAAAAGTAGCATTAGGACAGTGTTTAGCTATACTAAGCCAGCTGGTTGTTTTACCAGATCCTGGATTTCCAATAACTAGAATTCTTTCTCTTGACATGCTATGTCCTTTCCTTATACTAGAATTTTCGCGGGTCGGTCCTACAAAGGTCGTAGTAATCACAGTATGTTCTAGAACACCACCAACCATTAGGATTTGGTACACAGATACCTTTTTCCATCTGGTCTGCAACACTATTTGCTAGCTTTACAAACCAACTGAGGCTAAAAGGTGTAATTTCGATTGGCTGTATGCTGACGGCTGTTTTTGCTGCCGTAGTAATCAAGTGATACTGGAAATCCATACTTCCTACAGCTAAACAATAAGCAGCCGGCTGGATAGAATTATCAGGTAATGTTTTCATCCTGCTAGAAGTCTTATGGTCGATTACAGTTCCACTGGTTGTGATTAAGTCTATCCGGCATAGTAGCTGATGGTTTCCAAGGTCAAGCCATTTGGAAGTTTCAACCTCTGCAGGTTCAATCCCTGGAGCAACTTCTTCCATGTATTTTTCTATCATACGATAACCTGCAATAACACAAAAGTCTGCTGTATTGTCAGAATCAGGAATGCTGCAGAATAAAGTTTCGCTATCTGTCCACTTATCGAAGGTTTCCGAAACACTAGCAATATATGCCATCTTTACCTTTTCAACAGGTAAATCTACTCCTGTAAGAATCTTCTGCTTAAAGTTCTCTTCCAGTGCTGCATGGTATGCACTACCTATGATTAAAGATTTACTAGGCGGTGCAAAGGTTTTTCTAGCTCTAGAAAACTCCCAACTTCTCTGACACTTCAACCATTCATTTATCTGACTAACTGATATTCTCATTTTTTCCTCCTAAGTATTTTTCCTGTATAGGGGGAGCCTTAATGTAATCATTTGTTATCCTTAGTATGTACTAAGGCTCCCCCTACTGTAGTTATGGACTATGCCAGTCTAGAAAGGCAGCTTGCTATGCTTTGCCCAGAAACCCTCAGGTGAAGCGTCTAGCACTGCAGCTAATATAGCCTGGTCAGACGTAACACCTGGAATAGCTACTGCTCCCTGTATGAATTCCGTGTGACTCGTTCTTTGTGCAAGATCTATCAGGGTTGTTTCCAAAGCTGATAAAGCCGGTGATTCAGCAGTCTGTTGAGGTTGGCTAGCCTGTAAATCTTGTAGAGTAGCTGTTGACTCTATAATTGGTGGCCGGTCTACTCCCATATTCCATACTCCTAAGAAACCTACAGGCATTGCAGAGTTCTTTTCCTCTCCAGAAGGAGTACTGTGAGGCACTTGTGCCCAGTGGAATCCTAATCCAACCCAGGTATTCGCAATTAACGGGGATCCGTACTTCGCCATATTGATCTGGAGCTTCTTTATACAGGTATCAATTAGAATACCGTAGATTGAATTACTGACAATGTTGCCCCTTGTGGGATGGGATATAGAAGCACCTTCATCATCTACAATCCACCCCTTACCTACAGAGAACCCTGCTTCTCCTACTATCTCTGCTTCAGCATTGATCAAAGTCAATAGTAGCATAAGAGGTGCTTCAGCCATACCGGCGGCTACAGTGTATTCTTCCTTGGAGCCGAACCTTGCAGCTGAAATCCAACCATCAGTATTGTCTATAAGCCCTGAAGTCGTAGTCCATTCATCCGCTGTTGCTGGAACTCTATCCATGTGTTTTACTTCCTTCCTTTATTTATTCTGAAATGGTACCGGTCTAATTTATTGCCTTTCACCTCCTTATATTTTCTATCCTACTAGAATGTTATCCTACGTTATCAAAGCATCTGTAAACCACTTAGGTAACATTCTTGAGTTCTCTGATAATCTCTTGAACTGACTATCAAGTATGTAACAGTCACATTTATCCGTATTACTACGTACACCTCTACCACACATTTGCACAATCATAGAAAGTGTCTTTAATGCATACCAGTCGTCTCTGGTACTGTAAACCCGCTTTTTAACCTGAGGATCCCCTAAAGATGGAAAAGGACACTTAGCAATAATTATGCACCTACACTGTTCTCCTGGTAAATCCACTCCTCTATCCATACTTGGAGAAATCATTACAAGAGGTGCCTCTGATTCTTTGAACTCAGTTAATTTCTGCTCTCTATCTGTTGTACTGTGTGTAATCAACCTCTTCTTAGGCAGGTTAGCCATAAAGTAATCCTTTATTCTATAGGATACGCAATGAACTAACACTTTCTGGTCAGGATACCTGTCTATAATTTTGCCGATTTCATCAACTAAAGCAGGAAGAGCAGTATCCATATTCTTGAAGCTGACATCAGCTACCGGGGTATAATATACAGGTCTGTTCTCAACAGGAAAACTACAGGGTAGTGCTTCATACTCATAGGTTCTTTTACTAGCAGTAAGCCCTATATTTTTATCGATCTGAACGGGATTAAGAAAACTAGCTGACATTGCTAGTATCTTACCTGCATGTTTCCATAGAGCATTGTTAGAGTATTTTGAAACAAACACAGGCTTGAATACCCAAGAGTCTGTTCCAGGATACCATATCCAATCTTTATCAACGTTATCAATAAAGAACTTAAGTTTCGAAGCCATTCTTTTTAGATCAATTCTTCTATGTAGCTCGTTAACCGGTATTGTACCCCAACTAGACTGAGATTCTATAATGTCTTCCAGTTCTACCATTTCCCTGTAAACTGCATCGTATGCAGGTTTAGCCCATTCAATCCAGCTCTCAAACTTAGTCTTAAATTGAGGAGCAGGAAGGGACAACCTATCCAGCTGCCTCTGAGTTATTTTGAGCTCTATAAAGCCCATTAACTGGTCTTCAACAGTATCCGCTTCATCTATAATCAGCAAGTCTGAACCTGAAAATCCTTCTGTTGAATAGTTAACTTCACTTAGAAAGTAAGCGGTGTTCAGTATTGCTAATGGAGCAGAAAGAGCTGCCCTTTTGGCTACTACATACTCACATCTGTCTCTTGAAGGGCAGGGGGTAGACTTTGAATGCGTACAGTGCTCAGCAGTTATATTAGGAAACATTTTAGGAGCCTTAAGACAACGATAGTTTCCTCTTCCCTTTAAGACTCTAGCATACGGGAAATCGTCTAGCAGCTGTTTTTGTAGCTGCTTGGTAGTACAGAGATAAACAGCATTTTTCCGTAGCAATCTTTGAAGTGCTGCTCCTGTAAGTGACTTACCTGTACCTGTAGGAGCATCAAGCATGTATAAATAAGCGGGGCTCCCTGCTGCTTTAGCTACAGTTTCAAGCTGTCCCGGTCTCCAGTCTGTAAACTTTTCCGGTAGTTGTAAATCAGCCGGTACCATTCTTATTCCTTTCTAGCATATAATTCAATCTGCCTGTTCTCGATAATCTACTAGGTCTCCAATTTCACAGCCAAGAACTCTAGCAACTCCCTGTAGTACATCTATCGTGTGGAAGCTAAATATTCGTTCTTCCATACTTTTGATAGAGCTTATAAAATCAGTAGCTTGCCCACTTAAGCCAAGAAGACCTGCCATTTTTTCAGCAGTTAAACCTTGTTTTTCCCTTAGCCACTTGATCCTACTCCCTATACTCATTCTATCCCACTCTTCTACTTTAACCTCAGTACCGCATACTGACTTTATGCCAAGCTGTGAAAATTCAGGCAGTTTGATTGAGTCGAATATCACTGAAGGTATAATAGCAGTATAGCCGATTTGTTCGAATATAAACTGCTCTTCACCTTCCTTACTGTGGATTTCTAATGCGACCAGTTTTGCTTCTTCTAATGTTAGAAGCATTTTGCCCTTTCGTTCTACTATGTATTTTCTACCTTCTTCCATTACTGTTCTCCTTTTTATAAATTGAATCCGCGTCGTAGTATCTTATAGCACAGTTCCATCTTTATTCCCTTCTAGTATATGTCCATACTTACCGTTAATACTTGCTGTAAGTTTCTCCTTTCTAAAGCCCTCCGGCATGCTATTTATGCTTGTAAGAATAGTATTCAAGAACTTCAATGCATGTTGTTTACCTTGAGCACCCTCTGCTAACAAGTTATCAACAACATTCTCTAGTCTCTTTAAGGTCTTTACTTGTTCATCAGCCATTTCTTCTTGTTGTAGCAGTTCTTGTACAGCTAGGAAACCGCTTAGCTCAGATTTAGCTATTTCTTCCTCAGAATCCTTAAGGAGAAAGTGCAGTCTGTGTATCATAGCATCTCGGACAAAGTCTGCCTTTGTCCTATAACCAGAGAATTTTTTCGACTCAATCAGTTGCTCTACCAAAGAAGATACCTCAGGCGGTATTCTTGCATAAATAGTACCTGAATGTCCTCTATTATCAGAAGAACGAGTATAGAACTCGTCTTCTCTATAACCATCATCCTTACTACTTGTTGTATTCCATAATTCCATTAGACTTAATGTAGAATCCTTAGGAGAAACCTTATTGTTCGTTTTATTTGCCATGAGTGTTATCTAACCTTTCCAATTAAATTAACTCACCGTGGTTGCTTTCTTTTATACGAGCTCTTCTTGAATACTAGACAGCGCATTCTCTGCTGTAACGCGCACACGATATTATATAGTATAAAGAAGACCTCCTATTTTTGTAAGTGGTAGTTTTTTAACTTCTAGACGGTTTAACGTTTAACGGTTAACTGTTTAACCGCTCAGTGTTTAACGTTTAACCGTTTATACGTTTACTTTAACCGTTTATACGTTTAATCCTTTTTTTACATTAAACGTGTGTGCGTTAATATTAAACGTATAAACGGTTAAACGATTAAACGTATAAACGGTTAAACGATTAATCGTATAAACATTAAACATTGAGCGATTAAACGTTAATACAAGTGTGCGATTAAACGTTAACCAGTTAAACGTTTTCCTGCCCTTATGATTACAAGAAACCTTTTCTCTTATCACTATGCTTTCTCGGCAGGTATGAAAATAATGTGTTGTTCATTGGTAATATAGAATTCTATTTTATCTCCAGGTTCTATACCGAGTTCTGTTGTGTAAGCTTTCGGTAAAGTAACACCTAGGGATTTACCAGTCTCAAACACAGTTCTCTTCCCTTCTGTTCGTCTAACATTGTTGAGTGTATTCCCTGTTTGCTCTTTCATAGGTATATTATAGCACAATAAATACTGTTTGTAAACCCTCTCTGGATAACGAAAATCATGTAAAACCGCTGTAAGGATGATGCATATGATTACACAATCTATGCTATACCCTTTTATAGTTTGGTTCATGATGAACGTTTATTCCTGCTTTAGCCAATACTTCTAACCCTCTCCTATCTGAATAATACTCTATGAAGTATACATCAGTTAGACTCTCTAAGTTTGCAAGTACCAATGCACACTTAAAACATGGGGAGGCAGTTATGTACATCGATCTAATGCTTTGAGGGTCAACACAGTTTATCACACAGTTTATCTCTGCGTGTATCGCATAACAGTTAGATGTATCACCTGGTGCATCCATAGCACCTGCACAAGGTGTAGTTATACAATGTGGAAACCCCCTCGGTACTCCATTATATCCAGTGGCAATCAATCTCTTACTATAATCTAATGCCACGCAACCTGCTTTCCGCCTTATACAGGTTGATCTTTCACTCGTAATACTTGCTAGCTGGAGTGCCCAATCTTCTATTGTCTGTCTTCCCATTATATACCTCTTATACTGTTTTCTGGTGGAACGTACACTTCATCGAATACTTCTTTGCAAACTCCACAATCAGAGCATAGTCCAGTAAATCCATCCCATGATACCCAGTTATCTGAACATCTTCCTTCTATATACAGTTCTGGGTATTTTTGGGCTATAGCATTACTGTCTAAGTAAAGACAGCTACTTTCCGGCTGTTTACCGCCTGCTAGTTGTGATATTGAAGGCCATAAATCCAACAAGTTACCGAGGTGGCTTTCCTTCATGTATTCTTCTATTATTGGAAGGGTTACAGAAGAAGGATGTGTTCTACCTGTTATCTTGAACATCTTTATTTCACCTTCATATAACTTCATCCACTGAGGTAGTATAAACCTAGACTTAATCCATTCTACTGGATACTTTTGTCTCCTTTCATAGCATCTAGCAAAGGGATAACCGTTAAAGGGTCCTCTAATGCTGTTATGCGAAGAAAGGTTATAGCAGTCTCGTCTCCAAGGACAACGAAACAAGCAGAATTCATTTGCTAAGAGCTCGAATTCAATGGTAGGAAACATGTTGGCTGCTTTTTCAATGAATTTTAGACTACGGTTACTGTCAAGAGAAAGACATACACCGTTTGCCCCAAGCTTTTTCCACCTGTATATCTTCTCAAGATTATCGACTTCCGCTATTGTCGATACTTCTACTGAAACCCTTGGTAATGTATCCTTAATTATTTCAAGGATAAGGGGCGAACAGACTGTGAACTGTTCTATACCGATTTCTTCGAAGAACTTGAGATTACCAACAAGCAGTCTATAGCTAGCTGAAAAGTCTTCCATAGCCCCTAAACATGCTTGATTGATTGTATACCGGATTGCAATGTCTACGTCTGCAGCTTTCTGTACGGTATCCGCTAGCTTCTTTCTAGAAGTTAGACTTTCATTTCCCTTTAACCTATCAGAAGATCTTGCAGATTGAGTCAGCAAGGGACTCGAGCCGTAGATTGTTGTTACCTTAACTTCCCCGTACTTTTCGTTGAGTGCAGCTAGAGCATCGATGTCTGTGCAGCCAACATTAAGTTCTATCATCTACTTTCTCCTTATTTTTTTAAGATCTGTGTAAACTTAGCTACGTTTTTACTGTATAAATGTGTATACTTACAAACTAAGTTCAAATGTTTTGATTCTGACTAACTGTGTTTTCTAGCTAGCAGTATACAGTTACAACTTAGTAAGTACATATACGTAAGGGTGGACAGTTGTATAGGCATGCACTACCGGAAATAGTTCGAATATGTCTGCCCTACTCAAAGGCTTTGCGCCCTTACGGACTAGTTGATCTCTGTAACTATCAGCTAGATCCTGATCATCTGGTATATACTCTACAATCAAACAGTATCTACCTGCTAAGTTGTTGATTAGTTCTTTTCTTGATTTAGGTTCAATGCAGTGGAGTAAATCACAGAGTATGCAGAGGTCAGGTTCTACAACATCGATAGCTTCTACAAGTTTCTTGGGTCTTTCTTCAACGTCTATCTGTAAAAACATCTCAAGCGATTCTGTATAACCTTTCAACAGCATCTTCCTTTTATCGACTGCAAGAGCAAACTTTGCATCCAATGCTTCCGATATTCCTGCTCCAAACCAGCCAGTTCCGCAACCTATATCTGCTACTTTCTTGAACTTGGGCATAGTGTCTAAGGTTAATAGGGATTTAGCTGTCGGCAGTATGAAACGCTTACCGTATTCAGATAGCCAGAAACATAGGGATCTATAGTCTCCTATTGTATCTACAGCATAGGGGTGGAAAGGACTTCTTTCACCAAGCAGGTATTCTGATAGAGCTATGAACGGCATTCTTTCTTCTTCAGATAAAACAGAAACTTGCCGTAATACATGATAGAAGTTATCCCATAGTTCGTTTTCATCTGGGGTGCCATCTGTATACAATTGAGCCCTCCTTCCGTATTTTTCTTTGTTCTATTCACAAGGTATAATGACTGACTTCCACCTTTTGCTGTCGCCCCCCTTTCTAATCTCGACTGCTTTGTCATACGCTTTACGAACTTCACTAGTATATGCCGTAAGGTTCGTAACACCTCGTCTATGCAAAGCCCCAAGATGTTCAAGTTCTATGTAACCAGTTTTTCTTTTCGACAGAATCGGTGCAGCAGCTGTTGCAACTTTTCCCATCAATAATACATAGCATGGTTTTAGGTTATCTAATTCTAGGTCTAAGAGTTCTTTATCTTGTTTGTTAGGTTTACGGGTTGATCCTACTTCATCTTTTACCATGTTTGTGATTGCTATATCGCCTAAAGGTATACCAGACTTAGTAAGTATTTCTGCCATCATTGCACCTGTAGGTCCTGCTTCAAAAGGTATAGACTTAGCATTACTTGGACCTAACCGTTCTGCGATTATAAGCAATGATGGATGCTGTGAACCGATTGGAAATCGATTAGATTGCAGTAATGGGTTTATCCAAGACTGCTGGTTAGCTAAATGAGCGTTCATATTCATTATTAGGTCTATAGGATACATTAAAGAATCGTCAAATTGAGTAATATCTACCTGTTCTCTAAGAAGAGCTCCAGATACTAAAACCTCTCTTTTTGTTAAGAACATACTGTAATCATAGGTGCAGAATGGTATACGACTATCCTCCAAGAATTTTCTGTAATCTTGATAGAGTAGTAGAGATTCTTCCGATACTTCTACGTCGTGTGCACAGATTATAACAAGAGGATTCCGTATTAGCATAGATAAGGTGTAACTCTGCATCTGTTTTCCTGTGAATTCCCTACCTAGTTTTCCGTCTATTTTGTTATCCCCATATGGAATATCACACCACATACAACGATCAAATACGGTATTTGATACATCGTAGTCTAACATGTCTAGATAATCAGCATAGGTTGTTTCTCTAACGCAATGAATATAACTCATCCCTCTTTGATATAACTGTTCTGCAAGAGCAGTTTTTCCACTGTTATTAGGACCGACAAGCATAATCATAGTAATCAGGCCTCCTTCCTTATTCTTCGTTATAAACTATCCACTCAACTACTTTTGCAATAGCGTCTGGACAACTAGTATTATTTACGCCTCTATCCCAACAAGGAGAGGGACAGATAGAGCCCTTAAGCTGGTTAATAAGCACCTTAGGGTCTACGCCTGATCGTAGTCCTATTGAGAATAATCTAGCAATACTTTCTAGCATGACTGCCCCACAACCACCCGATTTTCCAAGAGTTGCAAAGACTTCACAGAAACCGTCATCATCTGTATTTACGGTAACATATAATGTACCGCAACCGACGGCGGTTTTTACTGTTTTTCCGCTAGTTTCGCTTGGTCTTGGCCTGGTAGACTCGTAGCTCATGTTTACAGACCTTTCTCAGTAAATCTCTTATCCCAAGAAAAATCTCCTCTTTCTACAGCAGCAAACCGGGCCATAACTTCTTTATGCTTTTCTTGGTATTGAGCAGTTATCTCATCCCATGTGAAAGGAGACAGCACAACTAATTCAAGAAAGTAGAATAGAATATCTGTCAGTTCTTCAAGCTGGTCATTTCTTGATAACGGTTGACTTCTCCACGATTTATAACCAATCGTATTAAGGTACTCTAGGGTTTCTTCGACTATACCCCAAGCAGCTGTTTTTATGTTATCCATCCTAAAACTCACTTCAGCTGGTGGCACATTATCTAGAATCTCTCCCTGTTTTGCAAGCAATTCATTCATTTCCATTGTTTCCTCCTAACGTTATTATAGCATAAAAAGTAGTTTTTTATAACCCTCTCTAGACAACGAAAATCATGAAGTTTCTTTAACAGGGCCTGTTTTCATTCTTTTCAATGCTGCATAGTCCTCACGCATTTTGTCGATAGCATTCTTTCTTTGACACACTGAACTGCAATAAACCTTCTTACCAGGTCCAATAAAAGGCATATGACAGTAAGGACAGACTTTACTATACAGGACTGTTTCCTGATAAGATGGTCTACATTCAGGACTGCAGTATTTCTGATTCCTGTGTTTAGGATTGAAGAACTTGTAACAAGTAAGACATTCAGCCATTTTACTCCTAACTTTTACTCTTTTTTACGTGAAAGGGGGGAGAGTATATATTCTCTACCTCTCCCCCCTTTTCTCTCTGTTATGCTAGTTACTTCCCCCCGAGTAGTCCACTATCTGATTTAGTTTAGCCTCATTTATCAAGGCATCAGATAGACTGATAAGTTGTGATAGTACCTCCCTTATCACAACTATTCCTGTAACAGGATCTAACTCAGTGAATGTGTAGGCGGATAAAACGGCAACCCCATCTGGCGGCTCAAGTCTTTCACCGGGTTTAACGTCCCTAACCCCTACAAAAACGAACTCGTTCCAGTCTTCTTTTGTACCATCTGTAAATTCAAGGGTAATCCTCTCAATCTTTACCATTGTTACCCTTTTCTACTGCCTCAATCGTTAAGTGGATAACACCATGCCCTATACCGGCAGCTTCTAAAGCATCCTTTTGTACGTATAGGGCTCCAATACCCTTCTCCACAGGATCAGAAGCCGACGAACCAGCCTTTCCAGAAAAGCACTCGGTCTCCCGGAATAAGACAGTATTCTTCGTTGTCTTATCAAACTCCAAGGTTATTTCTAACTTTCCTTCCATTCTTTCCTCCGTATTTACCATTTTTTACCTAGGATGCTAGGCTAGCTTACAAGAGAGTTTATGCTAGGATTTAGACTTTCCAGTCTTGTCTTTTCCTTCGGTCTTCTCATCCTGCATTGAAGCAGGGGTAGCGCCTTTTACAATTGGTACGCCTTGAAAGGGGCTTTTAGTAGAGGGCACACTATCAGCAGGCTTGTTATGAACTTTAGGAACCCCAACAGTTTCACCAAGAGCTGCAGCAGCGTCCTTAAGAACTGCACCGGCTTCCTTAGGAACTATAGGAATTTCCTTCATAATAGAAGGTTTATCCTTGTTAATTAAAGGAGTACCTTCTGTAGCCTTACCGCCTAACTCTAGGCCGGCTTTGATAGCTGCAATGCCTTCTTCAGCTTCTGCTCTAGCTATATTGGCTGCAGTTATAGCCTCCTGCTCAGCTATCGCTACGGCTGCTTCTTGCTCTGTAGCAGGCCTAAACCTTTCCGGCTCTAAGCTGACAATTTTGTAATATACAAATTTGTCAGTTGAATCCAGCCCTAAGGAACCGGCTACTGCTTTGGCAGCAGCAGACTGGGAAACATAAGTAACCCCGGTAACCGTGTCATGTACTGACACACTTCCTGTTTTCCCTCCAAACAGCCCTTTCTTTTTACTGCCGGTTTCGATGGTGGCAATCTTCGCGTCCTGCCCCATCACTTGCTGCTTCAGTTGATTTAGCCCGGTGTTCTGTTCTATAATACCCGGCATTACAACCGATAGTACAGTTGCTGATAATGCCTGCACCATAGCTTCCAGGTTACTTACTCTGTCTTCAAGGGTTGTTTCCTTTACTTCGACATCAATGGGTTGTTTCTCTTGCATTATATCTCCTTTTTTAATTAGATTAGTTTTTTCCTGTAAACCAACCTAACATCCTGTACCAGGTTTTTGGTGACCTCCTTTCCTAAAGTATTAAACTGTAATTTTATTGTACTCTGTTTTTAACGATTTGTAAATACCTTCTTTCGAAGTAGCTACCTAATAGATAGTAGTCTACTAACGTATGGGTTTTGTTGAAGCCTAACAGCTATTCTACCGGTTTATTCATTTCTTATAAGTGTTATCGATAGAGTGCTATTGACTTCTAGTTCCTCTACTGCAAAGAGGCTTTCTGCATAGTCGTTTAATACAACATTGAGGCAGTCAGAAGTACAAAGGGTGTCAATTCCATAACTCCTTTCGACTGTCACCTTGCTAAAATAACCATTACTACCTTCTACAATCCTTGAGAGCTCTACTTCAACGTTAATCATTTAGTTTACCTCCTCATATATTATAAGAACTGTTCTTTTACCGGTTATTCCTCTTCAGTATTTGCTAGTGTTATCGAAAGAACACTGTCAATAGGCAAATACCGCACACTTAGACCGCTTTTAGCGCAGTCATCTAGAACAATAGCAATACACTGAGAAACATCTTCGGTATCGATGGTATATGTTCTTTCAATCGTTGCCTTGTTTATCTGCATGCCGTGATCATCCCTTAATATGTTAACGGCTTCTACTTCAGCTCTAATCATTTAGTTTACCTCCTTTCTAGGTATCAGTTAGTATAAACCGCTGCTTATCCTCCTTTCAGTATACTTTATCTTCCTGTGTTATTTCTGTTGAGCAAAGGCAATCCATCCATTACTAAGTCCATTACCTGCTTTACTTTACGCAACAGAATTTTCCCTTCATCATCTATAACTGAAGAAGGTTTATCTATCCCAGGAATTTCATCCATTTTACCTATAGTAATTTGAGCTTCAATAATATGATTCCTATAGGTATATAGATCTTTTGCAATCTTTTTCAATTCGTCATCAAGGAGTTTTAGGGTATTGTCTAAGGATTTCTCATGCTTTTCATACTCAGTGTCTTTTGGATTTATCATCTATTTATTCCTTCCTTATTCTTAGCTGTCAGTCATTACCCATTTCCTGCTCTATTTTTTTCCTCCTTATATTGTGTTATTTCCTGACCTAGCATGAAACCTAGCAGTGCAGAACACATACCTAGCATGCTGATGTCTGCGACAGCTCTATCGTTTCCTTTCAACCCTGCATTTACAAGAATGGAGGATCCCATTGAAGCAACAGTATTCACTACCTCCGCTTTAACTTGTTCTACAGAATCAGGGTTCTCCAGGAAAAATCGGTTAAGCTTAACATGTGCTTCTTCTACAGATAATTTACTGTACGCCATTGATTTACTCCTTTTGAAGTATTTTATTGTCCTGCTTTGTTCTTATTGAGTAAGGGCATAATAACCCTTACTACATCTATTAGTTCTAGTCTTCTATTTAAGGAATCGACTCTTTCAGTGTTAATGAGTATACAAAGCTTATCAGTTGAGGATAAGTCTTCTAGTTCATGTGCAATAGATAAAGCCTCAACAATAAGATTCTTACATTTGTCGAGATCACCTGTAATTTTAGTCAATTCACTATCGATCATTTTAGTGATATCAACTAGTCGCCAGGATACACTATTGTATTCGCTATCTTCTGGACTTATCATTTATTTTTCCTCTATTCATAGAAGTCAGTCTTTAAGCCTTTTCTACTCTATCTTCTACCGGTACATCTAATTCCTTTGCTAACTGTACTAATTCTGCTCTCCGGAAACCGTTCTTTTCTCTTTGAATTTCAGCTATTTCACTCAAAGCTGCTGATATAGCATCCGATAATGAACAGTATTCTGTAGGGTAGCAAGTTTCTGAATTATTCGATATAACAACCGTTCTACCGCTACGGAATTTGTATTCTGCTCCTAACTCTTCACCCATCCATAGCTTATGAACTACGAAACCGAGCTGCACCAAGCGGTATCCAATCCTACATGCTAACAGGTCAAGCTCGTTTTCCTCTTTATTTTGTATTCTAATTGAATATAGGGGTCCTTTAAGCATTGTTCTCCTTTCTTATTTGTAGAGTTCTTTTTTTACTGTGCACCGTGCTAGACTTACACTATCCCCCATTCGATGAATCCTTCCACTACTGTGTCTTGCAGGCCCCGAATATCTTCGATGATAGCCTTTAGACAGGTAAGCTCATCGCCGTAACTATCTAAAGCTGTTGCCGTAGGCTTGGTAATAAGTTCATCATACTTGTAGCTGGTCATGTCATTCTCCTTTCTTACTTGTAGAGTTTTTTTTACTGTGCACCGTGCTAGACTTATATTATTCCTTTTTCACTGAGTGCGTCCAGCACTATGTCCTGTAAGTCACGTATATCCTCAACGATGACTTTCAGGTATGCGTCTTTATTACCGTATTTATTGACGGCAATTGCCTCAGCTTTCGGTATTACCTTATCACGTTCTTGTCCAGTCATGGTTTCCTACTTTCTAGCTGAATTTATCGTAGAATTGACAGCAGGCAGATTATAGCGTAATCCACTGATCTGATCTTTTTTATTCAGCTTCAGATCTTTAATATACCCTGAAGTTATCTTCTGCCATACTGAACCGCCTCCTTCAAACTTTTGGTGATACTGCCTTGTTAGCATTACTCTAGACAGCTTAAACCTGTAGCCCGGCTTGTTTGGGTTTTTCCAGTAGCCGTATTTATCCCTACTGTAACCATGGCGAACAAGCCAGTTCTCGACCTCTAGACGTTTCATTGCTTCCTCCTTAACAGCTTGTATAGCCCGATTATTGACAGAGCAGCAACCAGAAGTAGATTAGTTACTATCAACAGTCCTATGATTATGCTAGCCATATCTATGTATACTCCTTTCCTCTTTTTTGTTCTACAGTCTCGTATCTTTTACCGGCTCTTCACAGGCAACTGGTAGTATTTTTACTAGAGACCCCTCTTCAATAATCCTTTCTGCCTTTTTTCCGTTATCTGCTAGAAGGTCTGCTTCATCTACAATCTCGAGACCTTCCGGAGCTCTGACAATTTCTTTCCATATCGATAGACCGTCAGAACATTCATACAGCCATAATCCATCCTCCTGACTTTCAATACTGTACCAGCCCCAACTGTCTTCGTATCTATACTTCATTCCTACTGCTACCAATCCTTTCTTTAACCTAGAACAATGTACTAGTCATCCTCAGATATACTCTGTTCTTCTTCCTCCATATGTAATCCTTTCTGTTTTATCGATTCTGCGTAGGGGGTTGCTATCATCTTTACAACACTTCCACAATCAATAATCCTTTCTGCCTTTTTTCCGTTATCTGCTAGAAGGTCTGCTTCATCTACAATCTCGAGACCTTCTGGAGTCCGTAAAATTTCTTTTATGATTGCTCGGTCATACGGGTTTTCGTTTAGCCAGTATTCATACAGCCATAGATCTTTGTCTTGACTTTCAAGTTTATACCAGCCCCAATTTGTGTTACGACTATATTTCATCTCCTTAAATACTCCTTTATCTTCTTTTTCCAGTTTCGAGGTTGGTATCGCACTTCTCATCGCTACAAAAGCCTTGGTATCTAGTTGCAGGTAACCCACAGTTGGGACAGACTTTCCAGTCAGAACGGACTTCACTTAAATCCTCAATGTAAGCAGACTGGTTATCCCTTAGAGCCGCCTTCAAGATTTCAAACTTAGAAGACACAAACTGCTCCCATCGCAGCTTTGCCTCATCATAACCTTCAAAGATAGCCCTAAACTCTTCTGCTGTGGCTTCCTGGGATGCTTGTTGGGCATTACTGTTTATACCGTTCTGAAAGATTCTTTTTTCTTCATTGTTCGTGGCTTCACGGAATACTTGTACAGCACTGTCATTTGCAATATTGAGTGTCCTTTTTATCCTCTGCTCTTTCTTACCTGCTTCTTTCTTTTCCTTTTCTGTTTTCACCTTACTCCTTCTTCTAGTAAGTTTGAATCATTACGTACTCGAGCTCGCCATCGGGGTTGCGGTCAATATGACCTATTTCCCAATGAATCGGCCTTTGTGCTTTACGTTGGGCTAGCAATAGATTGACAGCTTCTTCAGTATTTACTACCTTTATCTGCTTAGCCGATGGAAATAAATTGTAACTACCTTGCATTAGACACCTCCTTATCCTGTTCGAATCATTACGTACTCAAGCGTGTCATCGCTCATACGGTCAACTCGACCTACTGCCCAATGAATGCCACTGCCGCCTTCGTATTGTGCTAGTAATTCATTGGCTTCTTTCATGGTTGTCACTATCCTTATCTCTCTGGCTGCGGTGAACGAGTTGCAGTTATTTTCCATAACTCACCCCCCTTTTTATTTTAGCTAGTGTCACTACCATCGTAATTCAATTTCCTGTAAGGGTAAGGCACCTGCTAAGTTAGATACCTCGTCCTTGGTAAAGGTATCGCCTATGCAATACTCAGCCAATTCTGTACCTACTGGCACACATAGAATCTCACCATCCCACACGTAGGGTTCCCCGGGATGCATATCGCATTCCATAGACTCATCGAAGTTGACAAGTGTATACTTGTTTTGGTCTTTTCTCAATCTTGCAAAGCCCACCTCATACCTTCCTTTATTTTATTCTGGCTAGCCTCGCTATCACTAAAGCCTACTACTGGTAAGCCCCAGGCATGGAGCGGCTAGCTGTACATAGTTGACCGTTGTCGTCTATCCAGAGATCGCTAAGATTGCTCGATTCTCGACTTAGCCACATACTCCTTTCCTTTTTTACTGTGAACAAAGTTCTGCTTTCTCGACTGAATATAGTTTCAGTCTGTTTAGTGATTGCAGAATCTGTCACTATAAGCCTTATCCAAGGCCAGCTAAATTTCTTCCAAATGTTAAATTCGGTTCGTTCATAGCCATTAGAATCAAGCCACTCTTCTACTTCTCTTCTAGTCATTCCACCTCCCTTCTATGTATGGCGGGGCTAGCCTCTTAATCGCCTATGACATCTCCAATAGCTACCAAAGCACTCTTGTAAAGCTTGAGAATGTCCTCACCGTACTTTATCTTAAGTTCTCCAGTAGCACTATCTCTCAATCTTTCTAATTCAATCATAGGATAGGTCGTATTATCCACATCAGTTGCCACCGCTCTCAAATCACTGGCCAGCCTGCGCAGTTCATGTATTCTGCTTACATTGTTATCTTCTTGAGGCTCTTCGGCATGTGAAACGGATATTTGCCTTAACCTATCGTCCCAACTATTAGACTGCTTTAGCTTTTCCACCAGACGTATTTCCTTGCGTGACTCGTTACCCATGATTGTCTCCTTATCTTTATTTTCTTTGACCTTCCAGTCATAGTAGGCTCTGACTGAATCAAAGCCTGCGTACCTCCTGCCTCTGCCTTGGCTGCCCTCTTCGACCAGCACCACTATGGTTGCCCACGGCATAAGCCTTATGGCTCCATCTGATGTAAGGCATTCCACGTATTCGACTCTTCCTATTGTCATAGTCTACCTCCCTTCTGCTTGTCGGCAAACGTGCACCCCTTGCACCTGATCGGTTATCTCGTTTATCAGCTTGTTATAATCGAGCGATGTATTGATAAGTTCGCACGCTGTATTGACGCTACACTTCTCAGCATCGGTGCGCATCGGCAACAACATATCAAGACGTTCCTGTATATCGCTCAGACTCCCCTGCTTTGACTTGCTATCTTCCTGAGCGATGAGTACTGCCAACTGGTCCTGCAATTCATCGACCTGACTGGTCCGCCTATCGAGATAGTCTTGCGCATTGAGGAATGCTTCCCACGCTGCGTTCTGCGCCCGCATCTTCTTTCGCTCCTGATTCCTATATTCCTGGGATATCATCTTGGCCTCCTTTTGATTACTTTGATTAACTTCTTCCTTGGGGTTCTGTATCAAGCCTTCTTTAGACAAGAAATACCGGTCTATTAAGAACCTCATATATTCTCTTTGGTATATCTCCCATCCCCTTTCCTCCATGCCTTCCCATGATTGTTCCTTCTTCACAGCAACCCACTCCCTAAAATTCATCTTATGCTCTTGAGGTATCTGTTCCCATGTTGATGGATATTCTGTGCCATCCTCGTTCACCATTCGTTGTAAGGCTCTTAGTATGTCATCACCTGTTTGCTTCACTTTACCTTCTTTCTCGACTCTAATAAAAAGCCACCACGCTTCAAAAAATGGGTAGCAATACCTCTGTAATAACTTTTTTCTCCTCGTCTATTGAGGCGATAACATGCCCTTGTTTTCTCTCTCGCAAAGCCCATTCAAGGAAAGTCAGAGCGTTATTAAACAGCTCTTTCCTTGTGTCTACTCCTGCATCCTTCATGATAGACTCTATTTTCTCTGCCTTTTCCTCTGTCATTTCAAACTGAACTTTAACCATTTTCTATTCCTTCCTTTCACTCAATAAAAAAGCCGTTATTCTGCTGATATAAGATTTCAGCATTATGGCTGGTAACTTGGCAACCTTAGACTATTCTTGCGTTTAGTATATGAAGTCCTCATTACCTTCATCAAGTCTGCCATCTTCACAAACCCAGCATCTACCATCACGCCCTACAGCGTGGTATTGCTCGAACTTTCCATTCCTCAACATCAGGATGAAGCAGCAATGCTTCCCTGTGTTGGTAATGTCTACCACGTGCAGCCTTTGCCCTGGCTCGACGTGGTATCGTTCCATCCAATGGTGTCCTGTGCGAGAAACGTTATACTTCTCGCCGTACATCGTAGTATAAGCTCCTCGGCCTGTACTACGACATTCCAAAGTAAACAACTTACTCATTTTTGTCTAACCTCCTTTTTTTCGAGCAAACCTGCTCATGAGTGCTGTTAAACGATTATTCACCAATGTTTAACAGCACTCTATGAAGAGGGTTACTACCGGCCCTTGTTCGCTTCTGCGAATGCTTTAACTCTAGATGCAATGGCATCTTCGAGAATTACGAATTCGCGAGTTATCCATAATTCAGCTAGAAGCTCAGCATTCCTCAAATTCGATGCAGAAAAGTAGCCACAGTGTTGTCTGTACTCTCCGTCTTCAGGGAGCCTACCTTGAATAAACTCTCCGTCTAAAGCTGCAGGTAGACCCCAGTCATGCGTAAGCGCCTCACCCGCAATTTCAACTCTGTCACCAAAACAGAGCTCTGGCATCAAACCGAACCAGTTTTCTTCTTCAGGAGAGAAAATCCAGAACCAAGTTGCTGGTAGAAGAATACCGGCTTCTACCATTGCCTCATTACTTGCAGGTGGATCGCTCTGCTTCACCTTCCGTATATAGTATCTTCCCCCACCAGAGAACTTTCTAGTCATCTTTTCTGTGTTCTTCATCGGTTTCCTTCCTATCTTTTCTTTTGCCGCTAATTGATCGATAGCTCCTGGAAATACTTCACCTAGTCGTTGAAGTAACAGCTAAGTATGGTTATTCTTTGAAATCGTTAACTTGTATCAAAGTTTATCCTCTAGATAGAATAGCATCGTTAAAAACTAACGATTCGCGAGTTAACCATATCTCAGCTAGGAGCTCAGCATTCTCCCAGCTTGATGCAGAGAAGTAGGCACAGCGTTGTCTGTACCTTTGCTTTTCTGGAAGTCCAATTTCAAGGAACTCCCCATCTAGAGCTGACGGTAGACCCCAAGCATGTGTCAGCGGTTCGCCTGCAATTACAACACTGTCACCAAAACAGAGCTCTGGCACTAGACTGAACCCAGTTTCATCCCCAGGTTCATCCTCATTCTCACTATCGTAGTAGAAAGCTGCGGGTAGCATAATGCAGGCTTCTACCACTACTCCGTCCCCCATAGCAGGGTTCTCTTGACCAGTCCTTTTTATGTAGGATTTTCCCTTTTCAGAAAAATCCTGGTAATCTTCGTCCATTACTTTCTCCTTATCTATTTTTCCAGGCTAACAGCTTGTTTGGCGTTTTCACCCCCTTCCTATGCTGACCTGTTCACTGTATATTATTCTTTCCTATATTGATAGTATACAGTGAACAGATCGACCGCTACCATCATCATCAACAGCAGCGGTCAATACTTTCTTCTTATGAATTCAGAGATCTTTTCAAACTACTGAGTTGACTGCTTACTTCTGTTAACTCAGTAGATCTCTTAACTACTTCATGACCAAGGCAGCAGCATACTGCCTCATTGAGAGATTTGAATTCCTCTGGAAATGAGATGTGTATTTCACCATCCCACTCTAAACCAATTGTTACCTGTGCCCCGCTTGGTAAGTAGTACACAGCAATGGCTTGATAAGTTCCACCAGCAGCACTGCTGAACCCTAACTTAGATAGAGACTCAATAACTTCCTTACAAGTCTCACCTTCAGTCCTTTCCCCTGCTTGAAGTTTTGCTATTTCAACCTCAAGCTCGCTTATGGTATTCATTGATTTCTCCTTTCGATTTTTTATCTGATTCTTTCTTTTCCTTTTATGTTTTCAACCTTTTACCCCCTTTTTTATTCAGTTCCTAAGTGCCTAAATCAAACATAATGCATAAGTAGTCTACGATAGCTGCACCATGTTCTTCAGCAGACATTTTTAATTCATCCTCTGTTAAGCTCATAGTCTTATTGTATTCTATTTCACCGGTGGCAACACGCCACCCCAAATCATGTCTTGAAGCACAGTCAGCATTCAGTAGTGTAAATGGACAAGATACACATAATCCTTCACCGTAGTTTTCTGTATCCACAAAGAAATTGCAAAATGTGCAAGTACCTTCATAGTTGCGATTTTGTACTCTATTACACCACAATTCTATATTTTCAATGATTACTTCCTGCTGCTTTAGTGTAAGCTTCGTCATTAGTTACTCCTCCATGATTCTATTTCCTGTAGAATCATAACATTATCCACCATAAATGTATGTTCAGGCCAGTCTCTACCATTAGGAACTAATACTCCATGCCCAGAAAGTGGAGATAAATAACACTGGGGGGGTAGTTTAGTATGAATACCTTCTACTAGACACCTCCACACGGAAAACTTAGCCCCCCACCTATTCGCAAATGTTCTTGCAGCTTGAAGAGAGTCGAATACCAACAACCCATAGCCTTGTTCTTCAAGAAATTTTGGAGGTTTTGCCCACTGATCTACGACGTATTCTACTACTGCTTTGTCTAAGACAATAGCACTAAGCCCTCTCCTATAATTAAGCTGAAATATGACCTTATAAAACGATATAGAGTTCATTTCTTTTAACCTCCCTAAAAACCTATACCTCCAAAGTCGATCTCTTTAACTAACCAGTACATGCTAGAATGGCAGTTCCATATACTTTACGCCCAACTGCAAGAGATGCTATCTCATTAAACTCAGAGATACTGCCTTCTTCTTTAGTATTAACAATAAAATGCCCCTCTACTCCTGTAGACTGCACTGAGACATAATTGTCTATTTCATCCTCATTTACACCTAGTAGACAGCTGATAGAGGTACCATCTTCTATTATCAATGGTACCGACTTCCATCCAGGTTCAACTATACGATATTCCACCCTTCTTCCTTTCCTATTCAGTGCCAAGATCTAACATGCTACATAGAAAGTCTACGATAGCTGCAGCATGTTCTTCAGCAGATAATGATAATTCATCTAATGTCAAACTCATATTTTCCTTATGCCATACATCCCCGACACGAATACGCCAAGCCAACTCGTGTCTTGAATCACACTTTAACTTCAAGATTGTGAAAGGGCAGCATGCACAATAATTTCTCCCATCTTCTTCACCATGTCCATAATAATCACAGAATGTGCAAGTACCCATGGATACACCTCTTTCCCGTCTCTTGCACCATAGTATCAAGTTTTCTATGATTACTTCCTGCTGCTCTAGTGTAAGCTTCGTCATCAACTATCCCTCCAAGATTCTCTTTTTTTCTAAGAGAATCTACTCTGTTTACAAATAAGAGGGCTGCTATACTGAAAAGGTACTTCTGCCTACTCTAAAAACAGCTCTACCTGATAGCTTTTAATCGATGTTTACAGATAGTTACCTATATGCTTACTAGAAACCCTCCTTTTATACCTCCTTACTATTATTGACAATAAGGTATTCTTGCTGGTTCTAGATAAGGTTTCTTTCTTCCATGATGGAAGCTATTATCTCCAACATGTTCCTAGCAACATCTACCATGATTGCCAGGTCTTTTTCCTCACTGCCATACTTCTCTAAAGCAGCCTCTTTAGCATCTGCCTTCAACTCTTCTTTTTCTTCTTCTGTCACTGCTTTCCTCCTTTATATCATCCCCTGCCTACTCAGTTCCTTCATGGCTGCAGATTGCAGGTATGAAATATACTGAAAAAGGACTATAGGGAATGGTAGTTTGTGACCATACCTAGACATGGCTGTTTTTTCAGCCATGTCTATCATACTATCCAAAGCTGTTGTCTCCTCTTCAGATAGAGGATTAGTCTTATTCTCTTTAGACTCTTCCATTATTTTCCCTCCTTTCTAGGAAAGTTTCTATTACCTATGAATTGGAGGACCATTTTCCTGAAAAGGTGCTTCTACCTATTCTAAAAACAGCCCTTCTTGATAGACTGTAAAGATATGTATGGTTATGATAAGACTCACTTAAGAATCCTCATCCATGTCTGCAGCTGGACTCCTTTTTATGGCCAGCCATTGACACATATCCTATTTTCCTTTTTATGGAGGAATTTATATGTTATCCTGATGTTTGGAGAGATCCTCAACTTCATTTATGAAATCCTCAACCTCTCCCAGTACTATACTTTGAAAATCCCTTATATTGTCTAAGAGTACCTTTATGTATAGGTCTTCTTTACCATACTCATCTATGGCTGTTTTTTTAGCCTCAGCCACCAATTTGTCCCTTTCAAATTGTACCACTACTTTTCTTCTTCTTCCTAGGAGTATTTACTTTGTCTATGAATTGGGAGGCCACTCTCCTGAAAAGGTGTTTCTTCCTATTCTAAGAACAGCTCCCCTCAATAGACTGTAGCAATGTTTATGGTTATGGGAAGGCCTATTAGCTAGGCCCCCCTATCCATCTACATGCTAACTTCTTTACAGCTAGCAATCTACAGGCAGACTTATGCATCAACAAGCCTGCCTGGTATCTCCTTACAAACTCTGTAGTATATTTTACTGTCAATGAACCAACCCATTGACAGTCCCACTGCCTTTCCAGCTTGATTTTTGGACCCATAGACAATGTTGGTTACAGTGTCTATGGTTTTCACAGGGGTCTTATTTGACCCAAATCTTTGTTGCTTTACAGCTTCAAAGACTTGAGGTCTTTGCTGGGAACTACCAGCTTGACCCCCAAACTGCTTCCTGGTTAGGGCACTGAAGTCTATTCCTGCCTCCCTGCCAACCTGCTCCAGGTTTTCTATCTTGGAGTGAAGATCCAGCCATACTGGTAGGAGATAGCGGATTGCTTGAGTTTCAGTCTCCTGTATCACCTCCTCAGTTATCTCCCTATCTGGAGTAGGTGGCAAAGGAAGAATTTCCTTCTCCTCTACTATGACAGGGGAGTCAGGAAGGATCTCTGTCTTCTCCTCTACTATGACAGGGGAGTCAGGAAGGATCTCTGTCTTCTCCTCTACTATACCCTCTTCTGTGGTAGGTAGTAGACCTGGAACCTCATCCTTACTGCCTGACATATCTTTTATGTAACCAGGAAGTTCCCCTTTAATATTCTCATTCTTATGACTATGCATGGTATGTCTCCTATATTTATATTCAGCTAAGTCCTATCTAGTTAGACACAACATCTCCCTTCTAGAACTAAACAAGACAACAACTCATAAGATGAACTTTATATATATTATTGATATTATATAATATATATTCTATATTTTGTATTTATCAAAATATTGTTTTATTTATTTTACAATTTTATTATATAATAAATAAAAATAAAAAATTATTTATTATAAAAAGTACGTGCTTTTAACACCTGTAAGAAGTCTAGAGGTTCCTTAGTAAACAAACCTTGAATAACGTAACTTACATAACAGTTCTTTGATAATTGTTTCCAGACATAGCAGACGCATAGTTAGTCTCCATGTTTTTCCTTAGGGTAAAAATACAGTACAAAGTTTTCGAGGAAGGGGGGAAGTTTAATAAAATAAGAAATTGCAGCAGCAATACAAATATATATAAGTATAATCTATATTCAAATGTTTTGAACACTATTACTACTGTACTAGAGCTGTACTGCTGTTGTTAAAAACCAAGCCCAAGTAGTAAGTAGTGCCATTTTAGCCGTACTTTCAACCATTGATACAGTGCTTCTTGCTTGATAGCCTAAGAGTAGTCCAAAGTCTTCAACCGGTTCATAAGGAGGGTCATAAAGTATCTGTGATATTTCAGGTAAGGATAAGTAATATCCTGGTAACATATGCCCCCTCCTTCTAATTTGTTTACAGTGCTATACAGTTCTTAAAACTCAAATGGACTACCTAAATGCTTCCGTTCTTCCGTAGGTTTACGAAGTTTTTCAGGATCGATAAGTCCCTCTTTTATGCCTTTTTCCAAAGCCTTGAATTTTCGTTCTTCTTCTTTCTTCTGCCGTTTAATCATATCAGAGATTAGTTTACTTTTAACTTTGAGAAGAGTTTCCATATTTTCTTCGGTGCCTTTTGTATATATATCCTGGTAGAACATAACGTCGCCTATATATTGGTTAAAGCTCATCAAGTATTGAAAGGTTTTCTGTGGATATCTAGAACCACGTTTTGTTAGTTCTAGAGCAGATACATAATCACGTGCAGGAGGAAAAAACTTGCCGAGTTTGTTCATCTCAGTTTTAGCTTCATTGATTGATTCAAAAAAAGCATCGTGGCCTTTATATACTTGGTTTGCAGCACGAGATAAAATCTGTTGAATTGCTAAAAGTCTAGGTTGTGATCTTCTTATCCTACCTAAACCTTCTTCTATTATCTTTTCTTCTTCGAATAACTGCTTTAACCCCATGTCCTCATACTCTTCTTTATAGACATAGTCAATCTTGATGGGTACAATCTCCGGCACTATTCCACGTGCGATAAGCATAGAAGTAGTAATGGGTTCCTCTTCTCTGAAAATACTAGACTTGTTGCCACCCTCACCAATAGCTTTGCCCATTTCTCCCATTCCCATTGCTACAACTGAAGCTTCCATGAAAAGACCAAGTAAATTTATCATCTGTACTTGAATCTGTTCTGTATTCATATTAAATGACCCCCAGTTTTCTGTAGTATTCTTTCTTCATATTTACCAATTCAATATCAGCACCGATAAAATACTTTTCAATGGCTACTATCGACTTTTCAACGTACTTTACCATGCCTGAAAGATACTCATAAGTTACATCTGGATCCTTTATACTCTTTGTAGTTTCGCCTAATACAACACTATACCGTCTTGCTGGTGGATACCACTTACCTATTTCGTCCATTTTTTCCCTTGCAAGCTTTACAGAGCTACCGTAATTTACCTCTTGTTTTGAAATGGACGCTAAAGGAATATGTATAACTGGCAGCATGAGTTTCATATATCCCTGTGCTCTTGTTGCTCTATCTACAGATTTCTCGATGTTAGAAATTCTGTTTTTAAGCTTTGTCGATGGCATTGCTTTGAAATCAGAGATTTCCATCCTTACAATACTGTACTGTTTAAGAGGGGGGTAGATAGTATAGGTTACGCCTTCAACAGGTTTTGTAACATAGGCAGTTCCAAGAATTTTACCTGCAGCAGCTAAACCTGTTGAAAGGAAGTAGAATTCCCCCACAGTAGCAACTAGAGTTCTCATTTGTTGTGTATTCATTGTACTAACTCCTCTAAATCGTTTATTGCATCGTCTAGTCTCATGTTTTCCAAAGAAACGCTTATTTCTTCCAACTTCTTTTCCCAAGATTCTAGCCGTTCAATTTTTTCTTCTGATCTAGCTTTCTCTGCTGCACTTCCTGCTTCAATCTGCCAATCTGCTATGGTGATAAGAATCTTATCGTTTATCGCGCTTTTGACTGTAGAATTGTCAACACCTACTTCAATCAATAGTTTAAGGAGAGTTATCATTTTTTTGAATTGTGCAACACCGGGTTTATCAGAAAAAGAAAGAGATGGTGCAGTCTTACCTATGTTCTTTATCTCTATTATAATATTCTTGTCTAGTAATGCCATCTTCTCTTTATAGATTCTTACTGTTTCTTCAGTCTTTTCTTTATCGATAATAGGTTGTTGTTCTTCAGCAACCTCTTCTATATCTATAAATTCTTCCTCTTCATCGAAAAACTCCCCAGGCAATATACCACCATAATCTACGATACTTTCTTCTTTAGGTTTCTTCACTGGCTTTGGTGTTGTAAATACGGACTTAGGCCTACCAACTTTCCTCTTTGCAGGTAATTCTATGTCTTCTTCTACAAAAGCTTCAACGATTTCAACTGCTGGTCTACCTAACGGCCATTCTTCTCTCCATGCACGACATAAGTTTTCCCAAGCAATCCCTTCAGCTTCACCTAAACTCGACAGCTTATAATATTTTCTCTGTGAAACAACAACCTTAATTTTATCCTCAATCTGCAGTAAAGGACCAGAAGGAGGGGGGTATAACATTGGTTCTGTTTCCACCAATTCAAACAGTCCCATGTATTTAGCAAATCGGAACAGCTTAGCGAATGACTCAGTTGTCATACCCCGAAGTTTTGAACCTATAGGACGGCCTTGGTTAACCCGTTTTACTAGGATCGAATAAGTAAAATGTAGGTCTGTCATTGTAGCATTATCTACAAAAGTTTCGATCTCTTCGCCTTTTGCTCCTCCTGCAGTAATTAACGGTAGCTCCCCAGACAAAACGCTCTTAATCAATAAACCTGGCCTAACTGGTTGAGCTGCTCTACCTTTTACTGCTGGATGAGCCATTAAAACTCCTTATTAGCTACTGAACATTGCCGGTATTTTTTCTCTTAATTGAACGGGTTTCATCTTTCCATAGATATCCATAGTAGTTGCAAGACTTTTATGGCCTAAATGTTGCTGAACAACATAGGGCTCTGCGCCAGAAATAAGCATCTGTACAGCTCTTGAATGGCGCAACATATGAGGAGTTACCTTTATACCTACTTTAAGCCCTAAGTTCTTTAATACTTTCAAAGAACTACGATAATCAGTCTTAAAAACTTCCTTACTATCATAACTTCTATACTCCAACCATGTATCTAAAGCATCAATGGATTGCTGACTTACATTAACTCTATCCCTTCTTCCGCCCTTACGTGTTACGGTAATTAGCCCTAATGTTCTGTCTATATCATCAGTCTTAATTGAAAGTAGCTCTGAGATCCTCATACCACTATCGTATAAAACTGTCAGCAGTACTCTTTCGAAAGAAGTTGAACAGTTATCGAGTAACATCTTTATTTCTTTTTCTTCAAGATATTTAGGCTCTGGAATAGAAACAGGTGGACGATCGATTTCTATTGTACTACCTGAAACCTTATGATATAATTTAACTGCATAAGCTGCAGTTGATACGGTACTCGAAGATCTACCTTCTTTTTTAAGATAGTCTATATAACTCTGTGCTAGTTCTTGTGAAAAAAATCTACCGTCGAGCCAATCGATGTAACCTCTAGCATGACTTGTATAAGTTGGTATAGTTCTTGCTGAAAGCTTACTCTGTTCTACCTTTAGCTCGAGGTATTCAATGAATTCTTCGATAGTTAACTGTAACATGCTTATATTATAACCTAAAAAGTCTGTAAAAGTAAATAGTTTCAATCCAAAAGATTTGGGGCTTACTTATCTGTACTTGTAAGAGCTGTTAAGCCGATACCTGTAACTCCTAATAGACCTATTAACAGTAGTGGTCCCATCCAATCAACTTCTTGCTGTAGATAATCAACAACAACTGTATCTCCTATCTTAATATCAACTGCTTCACCGCTGTTTACCTCTAAAAACGCCTGTCCATTTCCTATAAGCCAGTTTCCAGGTTCAACGGCATGTTCAACTGAGGTTACTATAGAATTGCTATCTATGAATATAACATCGATGTCGAACAGCATGAATTCTGTAGTTACATTTAGTACTCCTGATGCACCAAACAAGAATATCATTCCAGATTCTGGATCTATACCGTCAAGACCGGCTAAACCAGACGACTGCTCCAAGATAGTTGTTGCTACAAAGCACTGCCACGTTATTTCCGTGTTGTCTTGTTTTGTTATCGTTACATTTGCTGTACCTGGCATTTGTCCTCCTTATAACGGATTATTATCCTAAGAATCCACCCATCATCTGCATCATCATCATCATCATCATTGCCGATGATATATCAAAAGATTGTCCGCCTTGTAATTGGTTGATAATACTGCTTATAGCAGGTATACCATAGCCGTAAATATCATCTTTAGCTAATGAATAACCTTCTGGTTTAATACAGTAAACAGGTCCTTGGTCGACAACATCTTGGAGAGTAAAATCGATAGACTCTCCATATGTTCCTCTTGCTAACTGCCACAGAATCCCCTGAAGTCCAACTAATATAGGACAAGCAAAAGAAGTACCGGATACTGAAACGTATTCGTCATCTGATTCATTGCTCGCACTAAGTATACCCGTGCTCCATGCAACTAAATCCGGCTTAATAGAACCTTCTATTGTCGGTCCTCTGCTGCTACCCTCCCATATTTCAAAGACGTCTGAGCATATTCCTCCTACAGCTACAACACTAGGATCGCATGCAGGACAGACAATAGTTGTCATTGTTGGACCTTCATTACCTGCTGCCGCTACAACCTGTAATCCATATTCATCTTTAGCTACTCTACAAGCTATTCTTAATGGATTATCGTAGTCCCCATCGTCTTCCATACCGATACTCATATTGACTGTATTAGGAAAAGATGGGTCAGTCTTCATCTTACCGGCAACGGCTGCTTCAGTAACCTTACTACATACATATTCCAGACCCTGTATCACTTCTTCCTCTGTACCTTCTCCATCGTCCCCTATAACTTTTACGTTCATTAAAGACACACCTGGTGCTACACCAGAATATTCTAGGCTTTGTCCTGCAATAACGAATGCAACTTGTGTGCCGTGACCGAAATTATCGTTATGACTGTCTGAACAGGTAAAGTTTTTATTGTCGACAACCTTACCTTGTAAACCGTTATGTGTTCCTCTTATACCTGTGTCTAAAACTGCTGCTGTCATACCTTTACCATTTAGCAAAGGTGAATAAGCGGCCCAAAGAGGAGCAAATATATTGTACATGTTTAATCCTGACGTGTTTAACGGTGTCAGGCCTATCGAACCAGACTTTACCTTCTTCAACTTCTTTACTGAAAGACCGGGTAATAAGTCTATTGCAGCTGCTTGACTCGCTTCAAGTGTGCAAAATACTTGTCGTACTAGGGGAGAGGACTTTATATCTTTACCCCCTCCCTGCCTTACAGCAGCTGCAATTTGTTCTACTGTTAAACCTTTTGATACAACTGAATACCTATCCACTTTTTCCTCCTTAACAAAAATACAGTAGTCTGCTTCTATTACCTGATGGTACAAAACTAACTGGTAAAAGATACGTAATAGTAAGTCTAGGTCTATCATCTGTTATTGCCCATAGGTATTCAACATTAACATCTACTGGCACAATATTATCAATATCACCAACGGACCTTAAGCAATATTTAGTCAATCCTCCTGGTACTATTTTAGCTATACCTGCTGCACTTAATGATATATTTGCTATTGTTGATACACCAAAATCATGTGAGCCGTAACTTGTATTCATGTCTACATGTGATCCAAAGTCTGCTGGAATTACAGGATTACCTTGTACTCCTTCAACAATATGAATAATTGGAGATTTGTTATGCGCAAGGAGATTACTGGATCCAACATAATAGTTGTGATTAGGCTCTACTTCTATATTGAATACAGTGTTTACTCTGTTAGCTAGCCTAGTTTTTCCGGAAAACTCTGCTATGCCTGTCCTAGTCACAACCTTCATACCTGGTTGTAGTTCACCGATAGGTTTCCAACCAAGACCATCACACAAAAACATATGATTAGGTGTACAGGATACTGAATATCCATCTTCGAAAAAATACCTTGAAACATCGTCTGATACTGATATAAAATTATATGTCACAGTAGATAACCTACTACATCTGTTTATAAAATCGTATGAAAGAACCTGGTCGCCAACTTGTACCTCTTGGATTTCCTTTTGACCGAGCTGCGTAGTCACAAGAGTTTCTCCTATAAAACAAACACTTCGTACCCTAAACATTGCGTTTGATATAACTGCACCTACAGGCAATGCACTTGTATCAAACGTAGCAAACCCCCTACGGCATCTATAATCCATAGCATCACTCCAAAGGTCCCCAACATCGAAATAATCATCAACCTGCTCAACTCCTAAACTTGCCCCGTTTCCTCTTGCATCTGCCCATGTAAGCTTATCATTACGATATAAACCTGCAGCATTACCTACTGTACCATCTAGTATACTATAAACAATTAACTCTGCCATTTAGTTTCTCCACAACAGCTTAAGATAAACATCAACATACACCTGTAAACTATCTGCTATTGAACGGGCATTTTGTAGTCTTAACCCTATAAGATCTGTAAGACTACCAACATTGTTACTAATATCATAGCCCAGTTCAAAGTAAAAAACCGAGCCTTCAGCAAAACAGCGCCAATCTTCGTCGTTCATTTGTCCATCGTTCTTCAACCCATTCTGTAGGTTAACATAACCCCCACCATTTATGTTCATTACCCACTGGTTATCTGTTGCTATACCGCAGTCAAGGTAGTTTTCTACCGCTGATACATTTACGGCTTTTCCCAATATAAGCAATGTAGCAGTTTCTAGCCTTAGAACATCCTGCATTAGACCCAGTCCAACAGGTAATCCAAGGTTATCATTACTCGGTATAAAATCTACAGAAGCTCCACCAGTTGTAACCAATTGTCCTCTATTCATTACAATTGGACAGAGCTGCTCAACCCACATATGAAAGTAATCCGGCCGACCACCCTCGCCAGGTCTAGTCACATGCTCTATGTAGCCTTTACCTTCATTCCCCATTTTCTTCTTTCTCCTTACCTGAAATAACTTTTCCCATAATGCCCATTACTGCTATCATCATAATCATAGCTATCCAATTTGAAGCTTCTGATGTAGGACTTGGTTGAACCGGTAAGAACCCTTGAGCAGGCATGTAAAGAGCAGTCTGTACATAGTCTATCTGGTTTTCCGTTTCTCTTTCAATCAAATAAACTGTAAGCAGACAATCTGTATAATCACACATTAAACTAGCAGGTACTGTAATCGCTGTTCTACCTGCTATGGTAAACCAAGCTTTATCATCAATTACAACTGGAAATTCTGTTATCTGCGTGTTATACCTAAAGACTGCTGCCATTAGCATGAATTCCTTGGGCTCTTCCTCACGGTTAAAAATGTAGAATACTGTCGGCAGTTCAGTACCAACTGAAAACTGTTCAGTCGATTTAAGATTCCACATTAAGTCTCCAGAAGTGCCAGCAATGGGTTTTTCTATAATAGCCATAATTATTTACTCCCCATTTATTGAACCGATTAGAGGCATAATAATCATCATCATCATCATCGGCATAAGACTTGTCAATAAATCAGGTTGTGGAGAGGGCGGTGTACTACCTGATACCGTTGCTACAGTTCCTGACCATTCATCTATATTTGTAAAGCTCATGATACCTCCTAATTATTCCATTGAAAGAGTTATTTCTGCTGTGTAGTTACCCTGTTCCGACAATGATTCTACCCAAAAGGTAACCAGTCCTCCATCTGTAGGAACTTTAACCTGATCTTGTCCCCCCTGTACAGCCATTTCTGTCCTTACACCTGAAGGTGAAACAAGAACTACATTCACATGGCCAGTAGCTGTTACACTACCTGTATTTACCCAGGGTACCAATAAACCAAACTCATTACCTTGTGGAATTATTGGCATGGTAGAACCGTAATTCTGCCAAGTCGAATAACCTATAGTCCACCACGACAATGCATAGTATTCTATTATTCCATCCATTGTAACCTCCTTAACTTTTTAAGCTGTTACTGATTCTCAGCATATAGTTTAATTGTCACTGTGTATGCACCGCTTGAAAAGTCTCCTACATCGAACTGTACATCACAGAATCCAAACTCCATGTCTGGTATTGTAGGTGAAATATCAGAAGTGTATATACCTGTCGATGTATCATATGTACCTGATATACTGTCTCCCACCAGATACGGTATAATACCTGCTACATCGCCATTCGGGTCAAACACTTGAATCGTTACGTAATACTTAGCAGGACCTGTACTGCTTAACCCAAACCATATTTCCATTATACCAAATGTTTCAGTGTACACAACAACAGGAGAACCATTCGGCATTACAGTATCCCATGTTTGAGTTGGCTCTGACCAAAGAACAACTCCAGCAATTACACCGTCTGGTGTTAGAGCACCCTGAACTGTTGCTATAGTTCCTGACCATTCATCCACGTTTATAAAGCTCATGATTACCTCCAATAACTAATTATTAAACTGCAACTACAGAACATTGCTTGTTAGCTTGTTTAGCTGTAGTTTTAGAATCCAAAACAATTGACTTATAATTACCTGCTAATACAATTACATAGTTTAACGTATAAGCTGGTTTTGAGTATATAGAGTAAAAGAAGGAAAACATCATGATATTCCGTCCCATTTGATTATATCTGCTACATCCGTGTTATCGATTTTACTGGGGTCTGTTACCCCACTTATTTTGCCTGTCCAGCCTGAAGCTGCAGCTGTTCCTTCTGCATATAGACTCATAGTACGATTATCCTGTTTAGTATAAGTCTGCGAACCTGTACCAAACTGATCCCCCGGCTTATAATACAAGGCAATCGCAGTAAAAGTATCTATTTCCATATCCCCCGATGAATAATACATACCAACAAAATCACCCTCAGAGGCATCTATACTTAGTCCTGAAAATGTTTGTTTTGAACCGCTTGTTACAGAACCTAAAGTGGCATAATCTCTATCATCATAGCTTGTTCCGGTTCCTGAAAATGAACCTGCTTTGCAACCAGTTAAATCATAGGCTGCCCATATCTCAAATACCTCAATGGTACCTGTAACATTAGCCGGATTATTGCCATCCAAAATAGTATTTGCCGAAGTTATAGAGGACCCTCTATTTGTAGCATACGACCCCATATTAAGGTCAGCGCCTTCACCAAATAAGCTACGAATAGAACTGCTGGAAGTATAGGTTTGGGTACCTGCATCGAATTGGTCATCGTTTTTATAGAAAGAAGTACCACCAGAACTATCATTCTCAATAAAACCGTTTAATTCAGAGTACATTCCTATTATATCATTTGTACTAACGGCTACGTTCAAACCAGTGAATGTCTGTTTTGAACCGCTAGTAACAGAACCTATAGTGGCATAAGCTCTATTGGTCCAGCTTGTGCCAGACCCGTAAAAGCTGCCTATCTTACAGCCAGTCATGTTACTAGTAGCCCATATTTCAGCTTTGACCATTGGGTCAGTACATAAAGCAGGTACTAAACCGTCTAATAGAGTCATGTTACCGCCACCGGAACTTCCTCTATCTGTTGCGCCTGGTCCAAATTGAAGAACAGTAGGCATTGTTACTCTTTTCCTCTAATCAGTAGACTGTTATGATATTCCGTCCCATTTGATTATATCTGCTACATCCGTGTTATCGATTTTAGCGGGATCATCTATTCCATCTATTTTACCTGTCCAGCCTGGGGGTGTTATAGTTCCTTCTGCATACAGGCTTATTATATAGGAAGTCTTTTTGCTATATGTTTGTGAGCCTAACCCAAACTGGTCACCTAGTTTACTATAACAAGCAACTCCACCTGTACTTTCACGTTCAATGGCGCCTGCAGAAAAATAAGTACCAACAAAGTCGCCTGTAATAGCATCTATACTTAGTCCTGAAAACGTTTGTTTGCTACCGCTTGTTATAGAACCAAGAGTAGCATAATCTCTATCATCATAATCTAGACCTGAACCTGAGAATGTGCCTGCTTTGCAACTACTTAAAGAAAGGAAGGCCCATATTTCAAATGACTCGATTGTACCATCGTCATTGGCTGGATTGTAGGTATCTATTAAGGTACAAGGATTATATGAATTACCTCTATTTATAGCAGGAGCACCGATATCTAAAACCGCCATCAACTATTCCTTTTTACTATCCTGGTTAAAATTATCTTTCCGAGCTGCTAAATCTAGCCCTTTCAAGAAACAATTTTCAGTAGTTCCTTTAGGCTGTTCATCACTCTTCAACGGTTTCCAACCTGCATGAGCATCTTTACCACTTGCCCACATAGCATAAAACTCTTCACCATGTCTAACCATACGAGCTTTAAGTTCTTCATCGGTAATTGCAGGATTTACTCGGATTATATGGTTATGGAATGGATTATTCTGCCATTGCTTCGGTAAACCGTCTATCCAAGCATGATAATCATCCATGTCTACAGGATTGCCCATAGCATCTACTTCACCGGGATACCCACTTCCAGGTATTACAGGAACCTGTACGTGATGTTCATCATAACGAGCATCGGTAGGGTCTAGGTAAAAGCAAATCCTTACCTGTACCCAATCTTTGTCTACGCAAATTCCAGACTCTTCTAAAGTTATTTTCATTATTCTACCTCATACCATTCACTTGATGCGTTAAAGAATAGTACATCCGCAGCATCGTAACCATGGCCTATAATACGGTGAATCTCTCCTGAACCAGTAGGAACTGTCTGTGTCATTTCACCTGCAGTAGTGCTTACACAAACCTTTGCACCCTTTGTAAAACTCCAACCAGTTTTCTTTATGGGACCGAACATATGCACCAGCTTACTATCACCATCACTACCAGTCTCAAGAGCAATACCTAAAAGTACCCCCCCAGCAGTTGCTGCTGCACTTGCGTCCGTTTTTTCCCACCTACCATCAGCACTTGCTAGGTAGATAAGGTTCCCATAGACTAAACTTGTACCGTATACTCCTGGTATAGCAAGTCCGCTATATTTACCAGAAGCAGTTAGAGCTCCTTTAAGTAATGCAGCTACTTCCCCTAAATTCCAGTTTGCTCCAGCTGTACCATTCAGTATACTCCATATCTGTGCTCCCGTTAAAGACACAATATTGCCACCAGTTATCCTACCAACAACTCTTTGTTCAGCTACGGTTAAAGGTGCAGGATTATCATCTGTAATCGATACCAATAATGATTGAGCGTTGTAATCACTCTCCATTACAGCGCCTGCTGCATTTACGTTAACAGCATCGGTAACATCTGCTCCATCTTCTATTCCATTCAACTTCAAAAGGTTGCCGTCTAGAAAAGGTTGTTCACCTGCATCAGGATATTTAGTTGCGCCTTCTTCAACATCAAGAATAGCTCGTACTTCAGCTGCAGTAAGGTTACCTGCAGGTCCTGCTGCTTTTTTGCCGAACAATTCAGATGCTCCTATCGCTATCTGGTTATGTGTTCCTACACCTGTACCTACTATAATTTCGTCAGCGGCTGCAAAATCGCTGTTATGTAGAGCTTCTACATCATCGAATTCATAGCCGTATACTTGGTGAACAGTTCCCCCCGCTCCAATTTTATAAACATCGTTGCTTGGATTGAAACAAGCGATGTTTGCCGTTACTGAATACCCAACAACTCTTGCATAAGAATCGACAGCAGTAGGAACAACTGTTGTCATACCTCCTGGTACATCAGAAACATACAGGTTAGGCTTACCACCTAGTATATTGAATGCCCAAGTATTTTTCCTGAAATAACCCCACACCAAGAACTTTCCGATAGTTCCCGATGCAATTGTTTCTGCTGCAAGAGCCATAGTACCCCAACAAGAAATAGGAAAAGTGTTTGCACCAAGAAACCATGTACTGCTGACTTCTGAGTAATTTGCTAGTTCACCTGGATTGAAATTATCTGATGCTTCCCCTTCACGGATAATACCTCTGTATTCAAGATCGCCAGTAGGTAAATCTACGATAATCTCATCCGGACTAATTGCTAAAAGGGAATCTATAACATACTGCCTAGTTGTTGCATCGTTCAAATCTATAGGGTAACCAAGCTCTCGTATTCTCCTCGATCTCCAGTCTTTATCTGTATCAACATTGACTCTGCTAAGACGTGTTATTACACTACCATTTATGATAGGTTTTATCATGCTATTTACTCCCTTCACATACACAGACAGCTTTCAAACTGCTAGGAGGTACTATACCTATATGTATAGCTAACCTCATATGACTCAACGGCAAACCACATGTAATTTGATTCCATGAATCCAGCCCAAAATCTGCTTCTGCAATTTCGTACCCTTCGAGTTTATTGAAAGTTACACCCTCATCAAACGAAGTTTCCAGGAATACTATTGAGGGTTTTGCCCCGCTTGAAAGTATATACCATGATGATGATTGATAAAGCTGAGTATCTACAGAACCAATTGGAGGAAAAACTAGATATGCTCCACTTGATAAAGCAGGAAAATCGATAATCTGTGTCTTCATGTTAATTACCAGCTTTCTTTTAGACTGATGTCTTTATTTTTCATAATTACAATAACCACCAGATGAAACATCTTGTCTTATTGCAGCCATCTCTGCAATCATGTTAACCCTTACTTCTGTCAACTGTGTAGATAAATCCTTCATACTTATCTGAAGTTCACTCACAGAAGAACCTAAGGTCTGTATCTTCTGTTCAAGCCTACCTTCAGTTTTAGCTTTATCCTTTTCACTCTTGTGAAAGTTGTACCATAGGTTCAAAGCGGTTAAAATCATTAGAACCGCACCAGTGATTACTGTTGCTATGTCCATGGTTTATCCTCGCTTTTACTTGAATAATTTCTACAACTATACCGCATAAAAGCCGTCCTTCGGTTAATGATAGATTAAATACGGTTTTACATCAATAAAAACTTGGGAAGCAGGAATCACAGAGTTTTCTACCTGCCCTTCGATTACAAACAAGTCATAGCTTGTATCGTCTAGGCCATCAAGCAACACTGTCATGAATACACTATGGCCAGAACTACTTGTTATATACCTGCCTTCTAAAGCAGGAATAAAACCCCAGCCTGGACAAACTAACTCGCCTTTTATTCTGCGTGTAAAGTCGTCACAATCCGGATAATCTGTATTCCAAATCATTTCCCAAGGTTTTACATACTGTAAAAATCTTATCATCTCAGGTACTGTAGTAATCTTGTAGCTACTATCCGCTAGAATTGTATTGGTTTTACTACCGCATACTCTCCAGATTAGCTGCGATATTTCATTTGAAGAAATTTCTACAAGTTTGTTAGGAGGAGGGGGAGGTGAATTTAGTGCCTTTTGATAGATTAGATCTTTTTCAAGCGATGTAACTCTTTGTTCTAATGCACCTGTAGACATAGCCGATTCATGTGCTTGGTTAATCCAGAAATTAGTAGAAGCTCTTGCTTCTTCTAACTCTTGTCTACATTTATCAAGCTGCTGTTTATCCTTAAACCATGTAAAACAAATCATTACATAATCCACTGCCAAGCATAAGCTTGTGCCATTTCAACGAAACATACGTCGTTATGGAACAGAGTAAACAGGTTACTTTCTTCTGGTGCATGGGGTACGTATGCATACCAGATTTCTTCTCGGTTTACCCAAAAGGCAGCATTAGGGGTTATATATGGAATTATATCAGCAATTGCTTCTTCTACAGGAAGAGTTTTACCACCATAAACAACGTTGTCATTATAGCCGGCAACTAGATTGTATCCCGAAGCAGGTCTAAACATGTTAGCTATCGAACCGACTATCATTACACCGACTATACCAGAAAACATTGCGTCTATTAGTTTGTCCTCTTTTTCAACCATCATACCACCTTTCAGCTCTATTTATTTACCGATCTTTGGAACCTTCAGTTTTGTAGCTGCAGACACGGCAGTTTTACCTACAGTTACAGCCTTTTCTTTAGTCTTGCCTAGAAAATCGTCGTCCATCATTTCCATCATCAGTTTCATCATCAATAACATCACTATCATAGATATAATTGATGATAAATCAAAACCAGGATCTGGTGGAGGAGGTTCTGGAGGTATTTCTTCTATACCTATTGTTACAGACCTAGTAACTGGACCGAATATTGGATGGGTAGCAGTAACTGACACTACTACCAATCCTGCAACACCCGGTAATTGAATATCAAACCAGTAATTGCCTGTTATGTTTGTTCTAGATTCGACATATATAGAAGCAAAATCGCCCGTGATAGTAAGAGATACAGGTGCGAAAAGTTTTGGAATGCCTAAATAATCCTGTACACTACCTGTAACTCTAATCTGCTGAAGACGGTCGAAAAGTAAAGAATCATGGGGTGTACCCGGAGGAGCTTCGAAACGAATGCTGACATCTATCATTTTATTCCTCCTAAAAGCTGGTTTGGGGGCCGGTTCTTTCAAATAATCTGTTTATACCTGACCCCCAACCAACCTATCGTAAAGCCTGGCACTGAGGGAGAAAAGGAAGAGAAGCCGGGTAATGTAGGGCAAGACACTACCCAACAAGAAAGTATTCCTACGTAGTTTCCTCTAGTACACGAACGTCTCCAGCTGTTTCCCCTGTCTTAACAAACCCATATACTGCTCCCTTAGTATACAGTACATACAAGCCTCCAGGAATGTAGCTGTAGTTGGTTTCGTCCGTAAACCACTCAGGACCATTTAGAGGAGAACCGTTTGCTTCTGATAGAGCAGCAGCCGCTGCAGTAGCGCTAAACCCTATAAAAGCGTGGCTACTCGCTGCAGCGTTCTGCAAGGTAATTCTACGCCTTTGTGGA